>BNJT01000730.1_pt1 | contig 284899 bp, 381 predicted proteins | sample 8540491 | NCBI WGS metagenome assembly BNJT01 (sample SAMD00202455, study PRJDB9452) | human saliva metagenome | host: Homo sapiens | reverse complement strand
AAAAAAATTTACTTATCGTTTGTTTTTTTCTTGTTGACTTATACAAGTCGTTAACAGAGATTGAACCAGTGTTATTTGACTTATAATTTGATTTTTGTAGTCGTTGTTGAAGTGGTTGTTGTTACACTTCCACCTTTATAGTATTTCAAAGCCTCTGGCAATTCACGTTGAATATCAGCAATACGCTTAGAGTCAGAAGGGTGACTGCTCAAGAATTCAGGTTGAGAATTTTTGCTTTCCAGAAGCCATTCTTTGCCAAAAACTAACAGCAACTCGTGGATCGTATCCTGCCATTGCAGCAAAAACAAGTCCCATATAATCTGCTTCGCTCTCGTTCTTTCTTGAATATCTAAGAGTATTAAGTTGGCTACCCAAGCCAAAACCCATCTGAGCAACTTGAGAAACACCAGAACTTGCACCACTTGCACCTAAGACTGTTCCTAAGATATTTGCTCCATATTGTTGCTGTAGTTGCTTACTTAGCCTTTCAGCAGAATGTTTTTGCAACAGCGTGAGCAATTTCATGACCAAGTACAATTGCTAAAGAAGCTTCATCTTTTTGTATATGGTAGCAAGCCTTCATACACCACGATTTTTCCTCCAGGCATACAAAAATGCATTAGCAGCATTATCTTGCACAAGGTTAAATTCCCATTGATAGTTCTTCACTTCCGCCCCAAGTCCATTAGCAGAAAGATAGGTTGTAACCGCATTTGCAAGTCTTTGACCTACTCTTTTTCACCATTGCGGTGTTGGTTGGATTGGTTGAAACCTTAGCTTTTGCCATATATTGGCGGTATTGTTGATTACTTAACGATAGAATTTGTTCATCAGAAACCAATAAACGTTGCTTGCGTCCTGTTATGGGCACAGTACTTGTTGTTCCGCAAGCCAGCATAACTGATGCTAGTAACGAAACAAATAACCATTTCATTTTATTCATATTCTTCTTTTTTTAGTTTCGTAAATCTATTTGTTTTTTTCAATTCTTTTTATCCTGAATAATATCAAGTATTTAGACTCTTGATGCTTTTGCCTTTATCTCATTAAGATTTATGCATTAAGACTCCCGATAATATCATTTACATCAGATATATTATGTTCATCTAACCATTGATTGATTCCATCACGAACCTTCATAGTTATTGTTGGGTCTAAAAAATTAGCTGTTCCTATTTGAATTGCAGTTGCTCCTGCCATCAAAAACTCAATAGCATCAGTTGCAGAGCTTATTCCTCCTAAACCAATAACAGGAATATTCACAGCTTTAGCGACTTGCCAAACCATACGTAAAGCAATAGGTTTTACTGCAGGTCCACTCAATCCGCCAGTAGCAATACTTAATATTGGTTTTCTCTTTTCAATATCTATTGCCATTCCCATTAAAGTATTGATTAATGAAACACTATCAGCTCCCTCTGCTTCACAAGCCTTTGCAATATCAACAACGCTTGTTACATTGGGCGATAGTTTCACAATAAGCGTCTTATCATACACCTCTCTTACAGCTTTAACTACACTTGCAGCACCCGATGCGGTTACACCAAAAGCCATTCCACCCGCCTTTACATTAGGACAAGATATGTTTAATTCTATTGCTGGTATGTTATCTAGTTCATTGATTCGTGCAGCACATGATGCATAATCTTCTAAAGTAGAACCGCTCACATTCACAATCATGTTGGTGTTGATATCCTTTATCTGTGGATATATATTAGAACAGAAATATTCTACACCCTTATTTTGAAGTCCAACACAATTCAACATACCCGAAGGAACTTCAGCCATACGAGGATAGTCATTACCTTGGCGAGGCTCTAAAGTTGTTCCTTTAACAATGATACCACCTATTTCATCTATTGAAATGAAGTCGTTAAACTCTAATCCGTAACCAAATGTTCCAGAAGCAGTCATCACTGGATTCTTTAATGCCAGCTTATTGATGTTTACATTTAGCTTTGCCATAATAGTTGTTTGATATTAAATACAGGTCCATCAGTGCACACACATAAATTACCTTCTGTGGTTTTTTTCTACACAACACAAGCATGCTCCAACACCACAAGCCATCATATTCTCTAAAGAAACTTCACATTCGATATTATTTTGACGTGCATATTGAGCCACTGCCTTCATCATTGGAGTTGGACCGCACACGCATATTCTATCGAAAGTCTCATTTTGCAATATGGAATGATTGGTTACAAATCCTTTTTTTCGCCTGCAGTTCCATCTTCAGTAGTAACAAAAGAGTCTGCCTAATGGCTCAAAGTATTCAAGTTCAAGAAGATCTTTTTGAGAGCGAGCACCTAACAAAAAAATGTGGGAGTACATCCCATTTTCTTTAATTGTTCACCTAGATAAAGCATCGGAGCTGTACCTACTCCACCTCCAACTAATAAATACTTTTCTTGTGGTTGTTGTGGCATTGTGAATGATTTACCTAATGGTAGTACACAATTAAGTATCTCTCCTTCTTTTAGTTGTGCCATTTTATGTGTTCCATCTCCTACCGTTGCCACCAATAACCAAAGCTGATTATTCTTTCTATCTATAAAATTGATTGAAATTGGGCGGCGCAAAAAGGTTGTTGGAGAACCATCTACACGCACTTCAACAAACTGTCCTGGTTCCATTTTGTGGTAGTTCTTCATTATGTGTAAGCTTAATTAGCACATAACGGTCGTTTATTTTCGACACGGAAACAACGGTTAAATCTAGGCAAAAACTTTTTTTCATTTTGTTTGTATAATAATTAATGTGCAAAGATAAAGAAAAATATGCGAGTTGATGAAAAAGATAGTTTTTTTCTTTAATATTATATCACAAAAAGTATCTTATTTTTCTTCACAACCCACTCTATCTTAATGAAAAGAAGGAATAAACGACATTACAAAATCTTTGGAATAATGAAATTTACTATTTCTTTCTTTATAGTTATCATTACTTTTGCTCATAGGTAAATTTCATTGAACGACCATCAATTGTGATAGGTGCTTTGGCAATTTCTTCTATCTCTACTTTAGTTGTTCGATATACTGATATATGTTTATAATTCAAGAACTTACCTCTAATAAACAGATAAATTCCTTTAAATAGCTGACTAACCTTTTCTTTTGTAACGAGTGATACATCTAGAGTTCCATTATAAGGAACTGCATTTGGGGTTTGTCCATAGCCACGACAGTTGCCTATGCACAATGCCATAAACTTGTTTGGCATATCTTCTTGATCGGTTTTAAGCGACATTTTATACTCGAAAACTCTTAAAAAGAAGAAAAAAGAAAGATAATAAAAATGAGAAGAAACGAGAAGAAAAGATATTGTTCATCTTACTTTTTTTATTCCCATAACATAAGCTATTGAGCCTATATTTATACTGTTTAAGAAATATCGACGGCATGCTTCTCCTTTACCATTGGTGTATTGTAGAAGTCCAACATCAATCTTTCTTACTCTGTTTTTCTTTATAGACTTAATGATATTGTCTTCATCTTTCTCCTTAGCATCCCAGAAAAAGGCAAAGTCATTCATTACTCCATCAGGAATAATACTGAAAGAAATAGTCTTGATAATATCGCTCTCATAAGAGAACAACACGTTTATAAAAGTCGTTAAGGGCATGATCACCCTCCCACAATAATAATTGTTTTATAATTATTATTGATACACATCTTAGAAACATATTGCACCCTATCTGATGTTTCCGCAGTGAAAATATCATACACAACATCATTAGAATCAAGAAGTTCCTTAATCTCTTTATATCTTTTATCGCTGTTCCAAATGTTTTGTGAAGGACAAAACAGAACCCCCCACTTGGTAGAATTATCAGTATTTAGACCCATCTTTATTCCCTTCTTTATAAAGTGTTTGTATCATTTCTATCTTTTCTTCCATCGGTAAACTTGCATTTATCCAGTTGATCTTAATACCTCTTCGTTCCATTCCACGAAACCAAGTCATCTGTCTTTTAGCAAATTGGTGGATAGCAATTTCCAATTGTCGAACCATTTCGTCATAGGATAACTTTCCTATGATATGCTCTGTAACGAATTTATACTCTAAACCATAATATATAAGATCTTCAGGCGCTATTCCTTGATTGAGTAATTGCTTCACTTCTTCTATCATACCCTCTTCTAAACGTTGATGAAGTCGAGTTGTGATTTTACGTCTTCTTTCTTCTCTATCAATATCTACACCTATTATTAATGATGGAATTTCAGGGAAGTTTGTTTTGGGATCAGCCTCTGTTAACATGTGCTTACCAATCTCAATAGCCCTTATTGTTCTCTGCTTAGAATCTAAATCCGTAGAATTATGCATCTTTCATATTCAACTGCTCTTGTATTTCTACAAGCATTTGAATAAGAGATTCATGCGACATATCGTTGAGTTGTTTTCTTAATTCTTCGTTTGGGAGGAACCGTAGATAAATGATATCCCTTTAAGATTGCCTCAAGATAAAGACCCTGAACCACCACATAATATAGGGAAGCTTGTTCGCTTTCTTTTTATCTTATTATATACCTCTAAGAAGTCTTGTTGATATTGATAAACATTATACTTAGAACCTGCCTTGCATACATCTATTAGATGATAAGGAATGTGTTTACCTGCAACTGTATAGTCTACAAGATCCTTTCCTGTTCCAATATCCATACCTTGATAAACCTGTCTGCTGTCTGCACTTATTATTTCAGCATCGAGATGATAAGTAAGTGCAGCCGCCAAGCTCGTTTTTCCACTCGCAGTTGGTCCTAAGATTGTTATCATTTTATATTTCATGCCATTCGAGTATCTTCTTGCAAATATATAAAAAAAGCTATTCAGCAAATACTGAATAGCTTTTTATATGTTAGATAACTACTAATATTATCCGTTAACTTGAGCCATTTTTCTTGATCAACTCAACAACTTTGTGTGAGTAACCAATTTCATTGTCATACCAAGAAACAACTTTAACGAATGTATCAGTTAGAGCGATACCTGCTTTAGCATCAAAGATTGATGTACGAGCGTCACCTAAGAAGTCAGAAGAAACTACAGCATCTTCTGTATAACCTAGGATTCCCTTTAATTCACCTTCAGAAGCTTCTTTCATTGCAGCGCAAATTTCTTCATATTTTGCAGGCTTAGCAAGGTTAACTGTTAAGTCAACTACAGAAACATCAAGAGTAGGAACACGCATTGACATACCTGTTAGTTTGCCGTTCAATTCAGGAATAACCTTACCTACAGCCTTAGCAGCACCTGTAGAAGAAGGAATAATGTTACCTGAAGCCGCACGACCACCACGCCAGTCTTTCAAAGAAGGACCGTCAACAGTCTTTTGTGTAGCTGTTGTTGAGTGAACAGTTGTCATCAAACCATCTGTGATACCCCACTTTATCGTTCAATACTTTAGCAATAGGAGCAAGACAGTTTGTTGTACAAGAAGCATTAGATACGAATTGAGTACCCTTTACATACTTATCATCATTAACACCACAAACGAACATTGGAGTATCATCTTTTGAAGGTGCAGACATAACTACGTACTTAGCACCAGCGTCAAGGTGACCTTGTGATTTTTTTCTTTTGATAAGAAAAAGACCTGTAGATTCAACAACGTATTCAGCGCCGATTTCATTCCATTTCAAGTCTGCAGGGTTACGTTCAGCTGTTACACGGATAACGTTACCGTTTACAATTAGTTGTGATTTTTCCAAATCATAATCAATTGTACCGTTGAATTGACCGTGCATTGTGTCATACTTTAGCATATATGCTAGGGTAATCTACTGGGCAAAGGTCATTAATACCTACAACTACTACGTCTTTTTGCGTTAGCTGCTTCTAGAGAAGCACGAAAAAAACGAAACAGCCGATACGACCAAATCCGTTAATACCAATTTTAATCATTTATACTTACTTATTTAAAGGTTTAAATTTATTTATTTTTGTCGTTTTATTCCAATAAAAAAATCCATTTTGGACCTTTTTTTATATGTAATTGGAGATTTTCTCCCCTCTTTACGCAGCAAAGTTACAAAAAAAGTTTCTATATTTGCAGAAGTTTTCAAGATTAATTTAAACAAAAAAACTTAAGTATGAGTAAAAATTTTAAATGAGTTCAAAGACTTCGCAATGCGAGGTAATGTGTTAGATATGGCAGTCGGTGTTATAATCGGCGCAGCATTCGGTAAGATTGTTTCTTCACTTGTTGATAATATCCTTATGCCTCTTATTGGTACCGTTACAGGTGGAATAGACTTCTCTAAACTAGCTGTAACTGTAGGAGATGCAAACATTGGTTATGGTCTATTCATTCAGAATATCATCGACTTCATCATTGTAGCATTCTGTATCTTCTTACTAATTAAAGGTATTAACAGCTTTAAGAAGAAAGAAGAAGAAGCTCCAGCAGCTGCTCCTGAACCTTCAACAGAAGAAAAAAACTTCTTACTGAAATCAGAGATTTACTTAAGAATAAATAATGATAAAAACACAAATAAAGGGGATTAATTGATAATCCCTTTATTTTTTTAGAATAGTAATCCCACAGCAAAAATGTAGCGTTGCATCACGCTTAAAGTTTGGATGCCATATAGGATAATGTTCTTTACCATTTGTATATACAGGATTTACGGCCTTTTATTCCCAAATCAAATCGTAAGATAAAAATAATCGAAATTAAATCTTAATCCTAATCCATAAGCCACAGCTATCTGTTTATAGAATTCGTTTAACTTAAACATTCCACCTGGTTGATCGGAATAATTACGCAACGTCCAGATATTTCCTGCATCCACAAAGAGAGCTCCATTAAGCTTCCAAAATAAGAAAGTACGATACTCTGCATTCAAATCTAATCGCAAAGTCACCCGTCTGATTAATAAAAGTCTATTCTGCGATCTACACCTGCAAATGTTCCAGGACCCTAACGATCTTACATTCCAACCACGAACAGAATTAGCACCACCAGAGAAATATCGTTTCTCAAAAGGTAAGATTTTACTATTACCATAAGGATAAGCTACACCTAAGCCAACATGAAAAAGCAAGAGCATTGCGTTCGTCTAATTTCACTAATTTAGAATAATCAATATCTCCTTTTTACATATTGTGCATAGGCAATATTAAATAAAGTATACCTGCCTTCACTTGTCTTTGTAGCCTTACTTGCACGTGAAAAAAAGCATTCAATAGATTACCCTGATGACTCAAAGTTAACTCTCAAAGCATTTGTTCCATCATTGTAAGTTAATCCAAATCCCATTTTTACGATAAAGAGATCCTGGTAGTTATAACGCAAAATGGCATTTCTACTATAAGCATTATCTAGATAATCTCGCTTGAAAGTCTCTGAAATCCAAGGCATATAAACATAGTCGACATCAAGTAAATCAAATCGATATGCCAAATTATGCTTGGGTTCACTCCATCGATATCTCCATGCTGTAGAGAACACTCGTCTATGGAATTCAGGACGATTTTGAAGATCGTATCGCACTGAAAGCTCCGATAAAGCATTATTATGTTTTTTAAATGAATGTGATAAGAAAGGTGCTAAGAAACGTGGAAACACAAGTTTTGTTTCAACATTATACTCTTGATAGTTTTTATCCTTATAGCCTTCAAGGCGTGTTATTGCCTCGTATGCTCCACGAAGTTTCACACTAAACACCTCACCACCATGAAAAAAACATTTCTATTTTTCATATATAAATGTAAGCGCAGCACCTAGGTCTCCAGATGTATTCGTACCCTCAGGTTGAAGTGATAACAGATGAGTTTTATTACCTTTCAATTGAATATAACAATCAAGAAGATTGGTATCAGGAACCTCTGCAAATCTTATATTCGAATAATTGATAATTTGTATTTTCGATAACTTATTATATGTTTTAAGAATATCGCTACTATTATAATAATCCCCTTTATCAATCAGAGTATTATATTTTTAAAGTTCTCTTTGAAAGGCGCAAGGTATCGCCTCCAATATTCGAATAAATTACATCTCGTATTTTATATCTTGGATGAAGAGTATCAGGTGATTGTGAGTTTTCTTTATACTTCAATAAATCGAGTTCTACATCAACTTTCTTCTCTCCTGCCACAGAATCTACTCGATATAGCATAAAAATCTCTATGGAATTTATAATATCCTAAATTCGACAATACAGAGGTAATTCGTTTGCGTTCATTGTTCAACACCTCCACACTAAAGGGCATTCCGGTGCGCAAACCTCTATTTTTTTCTCGTCATCTATTTGTAAAAAGCGAAGCAATACTATCATCTTTTATATCGTAAAAAGACATGGCGTATTTTGAATTGTTCGCCAGGTTTTAACAGATAAGTTAGTTTTTATCTTTTTCTTCTTGATATCTGAGATGGTGTCTACTTGCGCATTTAAATAACCCATATCCCAAAGAGCTTTTGCGCAAATTTTTCTTTCGTTTCTTTTGTTAAAATAGAATCATATACAATGGGCTTCTCTCCTATTCCTTTTAAGAAACGATTAATCCACTTGGTAGAATCAGTGCCTGCCATGGTATAAGTACCCATGGGAACTTTGAATAAAGAAAACCATTTTAGAGTTGGCTTTTTTTGCTTCAAATAAGGTTCAAGCGATGTCACATTGAGCTTTTTATCTTGAGATTTCACCTCAACACGAGTCAACATATAATTGTTTTTCGGGAATAAATTTCTCTGCAGAACAAGCAGATAATAATCCTAAAACAAAGCAAGAACCTAATTTTTATTGTTACGTTTCTACTCAAAAGTAAATTCTATATTCATACCGCAAAAAAATACAAATAATACCCCAATTGTTGATAATAAATTCTTTTAAAAGCATATAAAAAAAGTAGTGAATTACACAGACTCGTTGCACAATATCAATAATATTGCATCGCAAAAGCTATACTATTGCAGTGTAATAACAATGCTTTTGAGACATAATAGCAATGATATTGGAAGGAAGAAAAAAATAAGATTGAAAATATAAACTCACAGATGAAGTTATGATAAACAATATATTTCGAGACGAGACATCATACTTTGAGCAATCAAAGGAGTAATAAATAAATATGTAATATTCAATAACTCATTGTATATTAGCTATAAAACAGCTTTTAATAAAAAGATCTAATTAAAGGACCAAAACAATCTCTTCCCAAGAAAAAAAGAAAAAGAATAAAGGATATAATTAAAGAACAACAAACCATAAAGAATGTTGCAAAGATAAGATCAAATAAACTGAATTAGAATTTAATTGATACTTATTTAAGTTCATACTATACACCACATAGGGTAAACAGAAAGCTACACCTATTTTAAAAAGGAGCTACAAAATGACTCAGAAATCACCAATCGTTATCTTGATTTCCGATGGTTAGCTTTCTTAAATCATAATACGAACCATTATAAATATTAAAGTCTACATACCCCTTTTATACCAGGAAGTTTACCCACATCAGTATGTTGCCAAAAACTTCCAAGGGCCTTTTATAAGCCACCTTTTTCTACATAATAGTGAGCAATCCAATATGGATAATCATCGAAAAACAGGGTGTATTTAAATAAGCTTCTTTAAATTTATAGTAGGTATAAAGAATGGGCTTTTACATGATACTTGTCTTCTACAATATGTAGCCAAGTTAAGACATCACGTTGAAACTCTTCATTACTTTTATCTTTTGGTTTGTGTTCAACATCAAGAACAGGAGGCAAATCGCCATCTTCCAAATGCACTTGTTTTAAGAAATAATAGGCCTGTTGACGTGGAGTTGACTTATTACTCCAAAAGTGATAAGCCCTCTTATGAAGCCATATTCACGTGCTTGATAAAAGTTATCATTGAAATTTTCGTCGAGTTGATTAGAGCCTTCAGTTGATTTAATGAGAATAAACTTCACAGGACTATTTCCTATCTTAGCCATTTTAAGCTTATTCCAATCAATATCGCCTTGATAATGCGATATATCTATACCATGAATTTCGTATCCATCGGGGTATTCTGCATCTCCATACAATGCTCTCCAACGGAAACCTGTGGGACTAACGAAAAAAAGTAATAGAACGCCCATGCATACACAATTCCACCTAAAAAAGAGTAGTAGAATTCGTACCCAGCGTGGTAATCTCTTCCAAAAGAATACCTTATTATTTCTTCTTGATCTCCGTGATTGATGCCTACGAGAAGACATGATGTGTATAAAATAAAAAGAGAAATGTTGCTCTGATTAAAAAAGAGCAATCAGAGCAACATTTAACTCTAAAATAAATAAAAATCTATATTCTTATTTTTTTCTTGTTCTAATTCAAGAGTCTTTGTAGGTTGATCGCAAACCTCTGCAGGACCCCAATATTGAATTGGACCAGGATAAACATAGCAAGTTTCTTTCGCCCATTGGTCACGTTGTGCAACAAATGCTTTGAAAGGCTTACCATCTAGCTCAACTAATGCCTTACGAATAACAGGCTTCATTTCGCCATTTCTTCTTTCCATATTCATCATCATTGTGATGGGCACACCGCCAGCTTTCCACTCATCTGTTCTAGCTGTTGTGTTCTTAACGATTGCCATGTAACCAGTTTTACCGCTTGCGATAAGCAATGCTGCGCTAGTTCCAAGTGCATAGCAATAGTCTGCATCAAAGTTTGAAGGAGCAGCACAACGTCCTTCATAACCAAAGAAGTGGTGAAGAGCAGAGAACTTACCATTGTATTTACCTTCTTTCTTCCATTGTGCAAGCTTAGCACCAACCATATCAGAAATAAGTTTTTCTGTTTCGATCAAAGAAACTTGAACGTTTCCGTGTGGGTCTCTATCTAATGACAATTGACGAGCTACGCCTTCAGGAAGAGTTTCGAATGTTGCTCTGTTCTCTTCTGTAAGGTGTGCAAGGATATAAGCACGTTGAGCATCTTTGTCTAGGTCTGCATAATCAGCACCATGAGCAGCTAACAAGTCGTTCAACTCTTGGATTAAGCGACCAATTGCAGGAATAAATTCTACCAATCCTTCAGGAATTAGAACTACACCGAAGTTGTTTCCTTGGCTTGCACGATAAGCAACAACTTCTGCAATATTCTCAATAATATCGTTAAGAGTTTGGTCTTTAGCCTCGATTTCCTCAGAGATTAAGCAAATGTTAGGTTGCGTTTGTAGAGCACATTCAAGTGCGATGTGAGATGCACTTCTACCCATTAGCTTAATGAAATGCCAGTATTTACGAGCTGAGTTACAGTCACGTTCAATATTACCGATAACTTCTGAATAAGTCTTTGTTGCTGTATCGAAACCGAAAGAAGTTTCAATTTGGCTATTCTTCAAGTCACCATCAATTGTTTTTGGACATCCAATAACTTGTACACCATAGTTCTTTGCAGCATAGTATTCAGCAAGAACACAAGCATTTGTATTAGAATCGTCACCACCAATGATTACAATAGCATTGATATTCAATTGACGAATGATTTCAAGTCCTTTTTCGAATTGTTCTTCTTTTTCAAGTTTTGTTCTACCACTACCAATCAAGTCGAAACCACCAGTGTTGCGATAATCTTTCAAAAGCTCTTCTGTAATTTCAACATAGTCGTGATCAACAAGACCACCAGGTCCCATTAAGAAACCATATAGTTTGTTGTTAGGATTTAATTTCTTAACTTGATCGAACAAACCACTAATAACATTGTGTCCACCAGGTGCTTGTCCGCCACTTAAAAATGATACCCACATTCATTTGTTTAGCGTTCTCTGTTTCGCCAGGGACAAACTCAACAAGAGGCATACCATAAGTGTTGGGGAACAACGCTTTGATCTCTTCTTGGTTATCTACACTTTGTGTGGGAGCACCTTCTTGTACTTTCACTGCGCCTTGAAGCGCTTTTTGGAAGCTTAGGTTGATAAGCTGCTCTTGCTTGTTGCAATGCACTTGTTTTCATCTTTATTATTTTATAATTGTGTTTATAAATATTTTTTTCTTTTTGCAAAAAAATACAAGTTTTTAATGGATAATGATAGATAAAAACAATAAGAAAACATCTTTTTAAGAAACTTTTTGCAAGAAAAACAGCACTTGATTTTATTTTTTTCTATCTTTGTAAAAAAGTAAAAAAACGATTTTAGTTGCTTTTACTTAGCGTTCCCTAAAGTATAAGATTTATCTAAAAATCTAAAGCGGGATAACTAACTTTAAATATGGTATTTTTGACCATATATCAACAGGACAAGAACAACCAAATACTATAATAATTATGAGTAGTAGAAAAGACATTAAAGCAAACAGTAAACTATGTTTGCAGAGATTTATTTGCTGAATGTATCGCAGCATCATTATATAATAATGTTAAAAAAACGAAGAAAGTGTAAATACATTATTATCGTGCATTATAACATTACGCAATGATTTTTGTGCAGAATTTCACATCCTGAGCCAGGAATTGCTCCTAAAAAAGTATTTCACTATCTTGATAAATGACTTCGAAAAGAGAGTGAATGAAATCGTAGATCAAATATCCAATTTACATTAATCTTAAATTTATTTCATGTTAAAAATCAATATGCCATTTTATACTTTATCGAGTATTAGGATGGAAAAAAAGATGTTACAGAAGAGCATCCTAATAAATATATTATATGTTTAGCACCTCATACAAGTAACTGGGACTTTATTTTAGGGCAGTTATATATGAGAGCTGAAGGATATAAAATTAATTTCTTGATGAAGAAAGAATGGTTTGTTGGACCATTAGGCACGTTCTTTCGCAGCATAGGAGGAATACCAGTATGGCGTTCTAAGCACGTTTCTATGACAGATCACCTTGCTGAAATGGCCCTGATTATCAAAGACTTTCACTATCTGTATCACTCCTGAAGGAACTCGTTCGCTTAACCCTGAATGGAAGAAAGGGGCTTATTTCATTGCCTTAAAAGCTAATATCCCTCTACTTTTGTATGGTGTAGACTATGAAAAGAAACTGATTCAATGCACTAAAACATTTATTCCTACAGGAGATGTTAATAAAGATATGCATGAAATAAAACAATATTTTAAAGACTTCAAAGCTAAATTTCCTGAGAAGTTCACTATAGGAGAATAACCGTAATGAACAAAATTTATATCTGTTTATTTTCATTTTTATTCTTCTACTCTAATCTCCTTGGACAAACTTCCAATGAGATGGAGAACGCATGGGGGGATATTGACTATAAAGATAATGCATGGGTAAAGAACAATTCACAACCTCATCATATTACAAAAGGACTTCAAAACAGACATATTGCGGTGTGGGCAAGTCACGGAAGGTTTTATGATGCAAGAAAACAAGCATGGAGATGGCAACGTCCTAGTATGTTTGGAACCACTGAAGACTTATTTACTCAAACTATAGTTGTACCCTATCTTATTCCAATGCTTGAGAAAGCAGGGGCCAATGTCTTTACACCAAGAGAAAGAGACTGGCAATGTAATGAAGTAATCGTTGACAATGACGACAAATATAAATATCCTTATTATGTAGAAGTAAATAACTCTAAAACCTGGGAATCATCTCCAATCAATGGTTTTAGCAATATTCAAGGAGATTTATATGATGGAGTAAATCCTTTTATGGGCGGTACTTCAAGAATGATTAAGACCACAAAAGGAAAACACTTTTCAAGTATTTCATATCAACCCAATATTCCTCAAGAAGGTGAATATGCTGTATACGTAAGCTATTCAACATTAGAAAACAGCGTAGATGATGCAGAATACATCGTTTATCACAAAGGTGTTGAAACAAAAATAACAGTAAACCAACAGATGGGTGGAGGCACTTGGGTGTATATAGGCACCTTTTCTTTTGACAGAGGATGCAACCCATTCAACAGAGTTGTTGTAACAAACCACTCTCACCATAAAGGTGTTGTAACCTCAGATGCCATTCGTTTTGGTGGAGGAATGGGCAATATCAATCGTGGAGGCATTAAAAGTGGATTGCCACGTTGCGTTGAAGGTGCTCGATATACAGCACAATGGTCAGGCGCTCCCTACTCTATTTATGGCGGGAAAAGGTGGAGAAGACGATTATGCAGACGACATAAACAGCCGCTCTCATATGGTAAACTGGCTAGCGGGGGCTCTGTTTATGTACCAACTATCGAAGGATTGAAAGTTCCTTTAGAGCTTTCTTTGGCTGTACATAGCGATGCTGGCTATGCAAAAGATTTCAATTCGCTTGTTGGTTCGCTTGCTATTTACACAACAAATTATAATGATGGTAGACTAAATTCAGGTATTTCAAGATACGCTTCTAAAGATTTAGCTTCTTCTGTACTTAACAATCTGGTGAAAGATATTCAACAAAAATACGGGAAATGGGCTAAACGTCACCTTTGGGACCGCAACTATTCTGAAACAAGAATTCCCTGAAGTGCCATCGGCTATCATTGAAACCATGTCGCATCAGAATTTCCCCGACATGCTATTAGGACAAGATCCCAACTTTAAATTCACCTTTGCTCGTTCTTTATATAAGACATTATTAAAGTACGTTGCCAGTCAACATGGAGAAGATTACGTCGTTGCTCCTTTGGCACCAAAGTGCTTTAAAATTGAATTTAAAGACAAATCAAAAGTCGAATTATCATGGGAAACAACTCCAGACCATAGCGAATCCACCTCAAATGCCACCTCTTTTTAATGTTTATATGGCCACAGGCACAAGTGGATTTGATAATGGAACAAATATAAAGTCTAACCATTACACCATGGAACTCGAACCAGATGTGCAATATAACTTTTTATATTACAGCTTGTAACAATGGTGGTGAGAGCTTCCCAACAGAGGTATTGTCGGCTTATTATCAACCACAAGCTATAGAAACTGTATTGATAGTAAACGGATTCAATCGTTTATCAGGTCCTGCAGTCATCAATAATGAAGACGAACAAGGATTTGATTTAAGAGAAGATATAGGCGTTTCGTATGGTAAGACCTTAGGTTGGAATGGCTATCAGCAGGTATTCTCTAAGTATAATGCAGGTATTGAGGGTCCTGATGGTTTAGGTTTCTCTGATGAATCACTCGCAGGAAAAGTGATAATGGGAAACACATTTAACTATACTGTTGAACATACAGAAGCTATTGCCACTGCACATAAATATAATATTGTAAGCAGTTCGAGTGAAGCTGCATTCACAAGAAAGCTTAATCTAGATAAATATAAATGTATTGACTTGATTCTTGGACTTGAAAAGAGTACAACCAATAGTTTGAAATACTATAAAACGTTTACTCCCCGACATGCAAAGACTCTTACAACAATATACTCAAAAAGGTGGTTCTCTTATTATAAGCGGTGCTTATGTGGCATCGGATATGAAATCATTTAGCGACAAACAATTCTTAGAAAACGTATTAAAGATTAATTATAGTCCTACAGATAGTTGCACAAACAACTCATCTATAACAGGATTAGGATTAAATCTCAATTTATATAATTATTATAACGATACACATTACGCTGCTCCTAAGACTGATATTATTCACCCAACATCATCTGCAATCTGTGCAATGCAATACGCAGATCAAACAAGTTCGGCTGTAGCTTATAAGGGTTCAGACTATTCTTGCTTTACTATGGGATTCCCTTTCGAATGTATCATTAATAAAGAAGCACGTAATAAACTTATGAGAGGTATTCTTAATTATTTATTAACGCCCAAACAAAAAAATAATTATGATTCATAAAATACAAGCTAATTCAAGTGGAAGTAAGTTTATTGAGGTAAGCGACGAACACCTCAAAACAATACAAAAATATTCTTTGTTTCGCAACCTTGTAGATAGTAATGGTATTATCGATGAGGATTTATTAGATAAATTACGACTCAATATTCGTTCTCTTTTAGGAAATGAAGAGAATACAAGCAAAGAGTTGTTAGACCTTTGTCTAGATGTAATATATCATAAGTATATGAAAGCCTTTGGACTTCATCAGCTTATATTACTATATATTCAAGAAACATAGAAATAATTTAGCATTAAAATCATAGCAAATGCAACTTGTTCCCTATTAATTAAATAGGTGAAGTCATTTATTATGCACATTAGTTACTTAGAGTTCAAATTTCGATAGAATAGTTTTGGGAAAAGCAAATACTTACTTACTGACTTCCTACCCACAACAAAGAAAGAATGTACTTTACGTGGTTGGGACGAATTAGATATTATTCTCTTCACTGGAGATGCATACATAGACCATCCCTTCTTTTGGTCCTGCTGTTATCGGACGATCAATAGAAGCGGCTGGATATCGCATCGCAATTGTTCCACAACCAGACTGGCATGGGGATTTTCGTGATTTTTAAAAAAAGCTTGGAAAACCACGCCTTTTTCTTTTGCAGTTTCGCCTGGAAACATGGATTCTATGGTGAATAAATACACTGCAAACAAACGACTTAGATCTGAAGATGCATACAGTCCCGATGGACGACACGATTGCAGACCCGATTATCCTTCAATTGTTTACACACAAATATTAAAGAAACTATTCCCTGATGTTCCAGTTGTAATTGGTGGAATCGAAGCTTCTCTACGCCGTTTAACCCACTTTTGATTATTGGCAAAAACAAACTTAGGAAATCTATTTTGTGCGATTCTGGAGCAGACATATTATTATATGGCGTTGGAGCTAAATCTATTCTTGCTCTTGCTGAGGCCATAGAACAAGGTCGAAACATCAAAAAAATTACCGAAATCCCACAAACAGTATATCTTTCAAGCAAAGATAATATCCAAGGAGGAATAACAGATAAAGATATTATTTTGCATAGTTATGAAGAGTGTTTGCAAAAATAAAAAAAGGCGCATGCAGAGAACTTTAAGTATATAGAAGAAGAGTCTAACAAGATGCATGCACAACGACTTTTGCAAGAGGTAGATGGAAAATATACGGTTGTTAACCCACCATTTCCTACTATGACCACTGCAGAACTCGATGCAATGTTTGATCTTCCTTATACACGTTTACCGCATCCTAAATACAAGAATAAACGTATTCCTGCCTACGAGATGATCAAATTCTCGGTAAACATTCATCAAGGTTGCTTCGGAGGCTGTTCTTTTTGTACCATATCTGCTCACCAAGGCAAATTTGTTACTTGTCGTTCAAAAAGAAAGTATCATTAAAGAGGTGAAGCAAATAATAAGTATGCCCGACTTTAAAGGATATCTTTCAGACCTCGGAGGACCATCTGCTAATATGTATGGAATGGCAGGTAAAAACCTAAATATATGCGAAAAGTGCAAACGTCCTTCGTGTATAAGTCCTAAGATTTGTCCTAATTTAAATACCGACCACACCAAAATATTGGAGATTTATCGTGCGGTTGATGCCCTACCAGGCTTAAAAAAGAGCTTTATTGGTAGTGGTGTAAGATACGATTTATTGCTTCATAAGAGCAAAGATGATAAAACTAATGCTGCAGCAAAAGAGTATATACACGAACTTATCACCAAACACGTTAGTGGTCGTTTGAAAGGTTGCTCCCGAACATACGAGTGATGATGTGTTAGGACTAATGAGAAAAGCCCTCTTTTGAGCAATTCTATGAATTTAAAAAGATATTCGATAGAATTAATAGAGAAGAGAATTTAAAACAACAAATCATTCCTTATTTTCATTAGTAGTCACCCAGGTTGCAAACCAGAAGATATGGCAGACTTGGCAGTAAAGACTAAAAAAATCTAGACTTTAAGCTAGAACAAATACAAGACTTTACCCCTACTCCAATGACAGTAAGTACCGAAGCATGGTACACGGGCTATCACCCTTACACATTAGAGCCTATCTATAGTGCTAAAACTCCAAAAAGAAAAAAATTAGCACAAAGACAATTCTTCTTCTGGTATAAACCTGAAGAACGAAGAGGCATCGAACAGGAATTAAGAAAGATTGGTCGTGCAGACCTCATTCAACAACTTTTCGATAAGACTCCAGCTCCAAAGTTTAACAATCCTAGAAAGAGTTCTGAACACAGGAATAAGCCAAACGAAAAAGAAGTCGTACAATCCCAACTTCGCTCCTAAGAACAACCCCAAAAGAAGGAAGAAGAAAAAGGAATAGATAACAAGCATAAAAGACCCTTATAAGAAATAAATATAAATTACTTATAACAAATAATTTATAAGACTTACATTAAAGTTTTTAATAAGAGTATTATTGCAATGTATTTTAAATACAGCTGTAATACTCTTTTTCTCTTCCTTCATTTTTTTCTCCCATTCTAATAGCATCACTTTTTACTCCTTAAAAAGCAATGCTTTTATCTTCTAATTACATTGTTTTTTTACGCCCTAATTTCATTGCTTTTTATAAACGAATGATTTAATAAGTAAAAAAACAATAAACATAATAAGGTGTCATATGATCTTTTTTTATTATCTTTGCATTAATGGAAAATAATATTTTAAATACAGAAAGTTGGAGTGAAAAATGTTATTATTGTCGATGCTGAATGTATTGATAATACAGCCTTTCACCTTACCGTAAACTTCGAAAGAATGCTTGAACGTCGTATTCCTAAAGCAGATTTTGCTCATTGGTTAGATTGTATCGCATTAGATGGAGGAATAAGAGAAGGAGAAAATAACATTCAAGTAATTCTGCTACACGATAAAAAAATCAAAACAATTAAATAACTTTACACCCTCTAATTTCGAAGAAGAACTCAACCAAAAAGCATTTAAAGATCATCTTGGAGAATTCGTTATTTCTTCGTTTCCCTATGAAGAAATCGTTGAGAAAGATGCTCTCTTTACAGATATTACATCAACAATATGCAATCAGGCCAACGTTAAACGAGTAATGATTATTCCTAATCACGAAAAAGAAGCGTTGTGGAATGACTTAAGAATGGCACTTAACAGAGCTGATGACGAGAACAAGAAAATCACTCTTTTTGCCATGCAACCAATGCCAGGCGGTAACTTTAAACAAGAGATTCTTGGTTATTCGCTTATGAGTGCACTCGGAATTAAAGGCTCAGAGCTAAAAGATTAGTATCAAGAAATAAACAAAATAATAACAATATAACAAATATGGGAAAAGTATTAATGATTGGTGCAGGTGGTGTTGCTACTGTTGCTGCATTCAAAATCGCACAAAATGCTGATGTTTTTACTGAATTTATGATCGCTTCTCGTCGCAAAGAAAAATGTGATCAAATTGTAAAAGCAATAGGAAACCCAAACATTAAGACAGCACAAGTTGATGCTGATGATGTTGAACAGCTAAAGGAACTATTCAATAGTTACAAACCTGAACTCGTAATAAACTTGGCTCTCCCTATCAAGACTTAACAATTATGGAGGCATGTCTAGCATGTGGGGTTAATTATTTGGACACTGCAAACTATGAACCCAAAGATGAAGCACACTTTGAGTATAGCTGGCAATGGGCATATAAGAAGCGTTTTGAAGACGCAGGCTTAACTGCTATCCTTGGATGTGGCTTCGATCCAGGTGTATCTGGTATCTTTACAGCGTACGCTGCTAAGCATTATTTCGATGAAATTCACTATCTAGATATCGTTGATTGCAACGCAGGTAATCACCATAAAGCATTTGCTACCAACTTTAACCCTGAGATAAATATTCGCGAAATCACTCAAAAAGGACTTTATTATAAAGATGGTCAATGGATTGAAACTGAACCATTGGAAATCCACCAGCCACTAACTTATCCTAATATTGGTCCTAGAGAGAGTTATCTTCTTCATCATGAAGAACTCGAAAGCTTAGTAAAGAACTATCCAACTATTAAGCAAGCTCGCTTCTGGATGACCTTCGGAGAACAATATATCAATCACCTTAGAGTGATAGAGAATATCGGTATGGCAAGTATTGTGCCCATTGATTATAACGGTCAGCAAATTGTTCCATTGCAATTCTTGAAGGCTGTATTACCTAACCCACAAGAGTTAGGTGAGAACTACGAAGGAGAAACAAGTATTGGTTGTAGAATTCGTGGTATTAAAGATGGTAAAGAACTTACTTATTATGTATATAACAACTGCAAACACCAAGATGCTTATAACGAAACGGGTATGCAAGGAGTTAGCTATACAACAGGAGTTCCTGCTATGATTGGAGCCATGATGTTCTTCAAAGGCTTATGGAAAAGACCTGGAGTATGGAACGTTGAGGAGTTTGATCCAGATCCATTTATGGAAGAACTCAACAAACAAGGACTCCCATGGCATGAAGTATTTAACGGAGATCTTGAGTTATAAGAATCTAAACCACAATATATTAATGAGATAAACACACCTCTTTGTGAGGTTGTTTATTTCATTATAAATTATAAACTTTAAACTAGTTAGAAAAAAACAAACATGGCTAAAGAAAAAGAAAAGAGCCCACAAGAGGGTTTACAAGAGAATAAACTAAAAGCTCTACAAGCCGCAATGGCAAAGATAGAGAAAGACTTTGGACGAGGTGCTATTATGCGTATGGGAGATGACAACATTGAGAATATCGATGTAATCCCTACAGGTAGTATTGGACTTGACCTCGCTTTAGGTGTCGGAGGCTACCCCAAAGGACGTATTATAGAAATCTATGGCCCAGAATCTTCAGGTAAAACAACTCTTGCAATACATGCTATTGCAGAAGCACAAAAGGCTGGTGGCGTTGCAGCATTTATCGATGCGGAACATGCTTTCGATCGTTTTTACGCTGAAAAGCTTGGAGTTAATATCAATGAGCTATGGATCTCGCAACCAGACACAGGTGAACAAGCTCTTGAAATCGCAGATCAATTGATTCGTTCTTCTGCTGTTGACATTGTAGTTATCGACTCAGTTGCAGCTCTTACACCTAAGAAAGAACTCGATGGAGATATGGGTGACAACAATGTTGGATTGCAAGCACGCCTCATGAGCCAAGCTCTTAGAAAGCTAACAAGCACCATCAACAAAACAAACACAACATGTATCTTCATCAATCAGCTACGTGATAAGATTGGAGTAACATACGGTCCATCTGAAACAACAACGGGTGGAAACGCTTTGAAGTTCTATTCTAGCGTGCGTTTAGATATTAGACGTGGTACAGCAATAAAGGATGGAGATGAGCCTATCGGTAATGAAACACGTGTAAAGGTGGTTAAAAACAAGGTAGCTCCGCCATTTAAGAAGGCAGAATTTGACATTATGTATGGCGAAGGCATCTCTAAAATAGGCGAAATCATCGATCTTGGCGTCGAACATAACATCATAACAAAGAGCGGTTCATGGTTCTCTTATAAAGAATCTAAACTCGGTCAAGGAAGAGATGCTGCGAAAAAAAGCTATTGAAAGACAATCCCGAATTATGCGAAGAGATTGAAGATTTAATCAAAGAAGCTATTCGCAACGAAAAAAAGATAAAAATACAAGTTGCTATAAACATCAAAAAAAGCGATGACGTTATTACTATGTCATCGCTTTCTTATTTTATACACTTATTTTTTTCAATCTATTGAATAAATAGGTTTTTAATTACCTATTTATTCTTTGTTATTTTTTTAAGTCTTGGAATTGATCTGGCAAAGTGAAATGTATAGTTTCTATCAAAAACTGAGCGTACTTTATTTAGCTCTAATATACTTGTTCCGCTACCAGCTCCAAGCGAACCGCTAAGATATGCAATCTTATCATCAAGCTCTAAGTAGTGCTTTTGTATTAACATTCTGAGCGCAGCAATGAAAGTATGCTGTGAAGAAACATGTTCTTTTTGATAAACAGGAATAACTCCATAACTCAAATTCAATAAACGTTGAGTCTTTTTCTTTTGTAGCAAATAGCAAGTACAGGAGTAGGTCCTCTAAATGAAGCAAGTGCTCTTGCGGTCTGTCCTGTTTCACTATCAGTGATAATTCCCTTAACACCTAAGTGCTGAGTAGCCTCAATTGCAGCATGAGCAAGGAACTCTCTTTGATTTGTTACGTCAGCAACTGGATCTATATCATGCTCTCTCATCTTATCTTTCTCAGCTTGTTCAGCAATAGCAGCCATTGTTTTTACAGCTTCAACAGGATACTTTCCTGAAGCAGTTTCACCACTAAGCATCAAAGCATCAGTACGGTAATAGATAGCATTTGCAATGTCGGTAACCTCTGCACGTGTTGGTCTTGGGTTATTAATCATAGTGTGCAACATTTGAGTTGCAACGATTACAGGTTTCTTTCTTTCAATACACATTTGTGTATAATTGAGCGTTGAATACCTGGAATACATTCAATTGGCACCTCAATACCTAAGTCACCACGAGCAATCATTATACCATACGAAGCGTCAATAATCTCATCTATGTTATCAACACCTTCTTGGTTTTCAATCTTTGAGATAATTTTAATGTCACTTCCATGTTCATCTAAGATATCTTGAACAGCTTTAACATCAGCTGCCGAGCGTACAAATGAGTGAGCAATGAAATCAATATCTTGTTCAATAGCAAGAAGAATGTTTTCTTTGTCACGTTCTGTTAATGCAGGAAGGTCGATATGTTCTCCAGGAATATTCACACTCTTACGAGCACCTAAAACGCCTTCGTTTTGTACTTCAACAAGAAGATGGTCATTTTCTTTACCTGTTACTAACATATCCAATGCACCATCATCAAACAAGATATGATCTCCCACTTTCACGTCTCTTACGATTTCTGTGTAAGAAACATTAATATGGTCGTGTGTAGTAAGCTTATCAGGACAACCATAGATGTTCACTTTCTCACCAATATGATATTGAATTGGTTCATCTACAGATGTTGTTCTAATTTCAGGACCTTTAGTATCTATCAATAAAGCAATATGTGGAGAAACAGCACGAACATTCTTTATAATCTTTTTAATACCTTCAGCGGGTGCGTGTGCGGTGTTCATTCGAACGACATTCATTCCTGCAAAGAATAGCTTTCTTAGAAAGTCTTCATCACAACGAAAGTCACTAATCGAGCAAACTATTTTTGGTTTGTTTCATATATGTTATGTATTGAAATTTAGAATAAAAAAATAATATATTGCAAATCTACATATTTTTTTTGAGATATCGGTCAACCTCTTATAAAAATATCTCGTAAACCCATGTTATTTCGCAATTTATCTCTTTGAAGATTTTTTTCAATCCATTTCTAATTTACAAAGCCTTTTTATTATAACAGTTCATCAATAAACAACTCCTTCTTGCCATTGCTTTGTTTCTTCATGCAGGTCGGTGGTTGAAGGATTAGAAACAGACAAGCCCCATCAAGCGAATTGAATAATCAAAACCTTTGATATCAAATAGCAGTTTCTTTGCTGCTGGCAGAATTTTTGTTCTTCGTATCGTAGACATCTAGACTCGTCACACTCCGTGTTATCTGATGAAAAATCGGCATATTTTCACCTTTAAAGTTAATGTTTTTCCCTTTAAATTGTACCTTTTCTATACGATGAATTAAATCTAAAAACAAGATGATATAACTCAATGGTAAGCGCACTTTTATCTTGTAAAGTTCTTTTCAAAAAGTACACTCACAACCCACAGATTTGCGTACACTATTAATGTCTACAATTCGGTTATCTATTCCTCTTGAAAAGTTATAATATAGGTTTCCCATCTTACCAAAGATATCGTTTAACCGCTTTAGCGATAGGTTTTTTTCAAATCTTTACCAGTAAAAAATGCCCATACGATGCAATCGAATGGTTGTCTTTCTACCCACTCCCCAAAAAGCGTTCCACTAATAAATTATCAATAAAATCAGGTGCTTCAGCTTCCGTAATCACAAATAGTCCATTAGGTTTATTATAGTCTGATGCTATCTTTGCTAAGAACTTTGTTATACGAAATGCCCGCAGAACCCGTTAATTGTGTACGTTCTTGTATTTTATCCTTTATCTCTTGGGCAATATTTATAGCCTCATCAAATGTTGATGCGATAGCTGTTATATCTAAGAAAGCTTCATCGAGTGACAAAGGCTCAATCATTTCTGTGTATTCACGAAATATTTCATGAACTGCTTTCGATACCTCTTTATATGCTTTAAAGCGTGGAGGAACTAAAATAAGATGCGGACAGAGTTGCTTTGCCTTAACAACCGACATGGCAGAGCGCACCCCAAAGGTTCGTGCTTCATAGCTGGCAGTACTCACTACCCCTCGCATAGTATCCGAACCCACGGCTATTGGTTGTCCTTTTAGTTCTTCGTTATCCCGTTGTTCAACCGAAGCAAAGAACGAATCCATATCTATATGTATTATCTTTCGCCCTAACATCCACACAAAGATACGAAAAAATGTGGGCAGATTCTCCTTTATATCCATTTTAATATCAACAAGCTTTGCATACATCATTATAATATTCTATAAAAGAAGAGTTTTCTACTTCAATTCAATATCAATGCTTTTTGACTTGTAAAAAGCAACACTATTAGATCATAAAAATCAATGCTATTACATTACAAACTCTATGCTTTTAGAATGAAATAAAATGTAACAAGAGAATTATTACAAAGAAGTAAAAGTGAAGAGTAAATGAGGAGGTAAAAGAAAAGCTATAAAGTGAGCATTAAAAAGCGACTAATCTTGAATAAAGACTAGTCGCTTATATCATTAAAAATACTTTTATTTTATTATTTAGAAACCTTTTCTAGACGTTTCATAATAAGCATGATAAAGATGAATGAAATGAAGCAAAGGAGAATAAGAACACCCCAAATGACGGTTAGAGAGGTCTTTTTCCCAAAGCAATGCAGGAATACTTGTTAGGTAATTTCCAATCGCAGTTGCCACAAACCAACCACCCATCATCATTCCTTTATACTTAGGTGGAGCCACTTTAGATACAAAGCTGATTCCGATTGGAGACAATAGAAGTTCTCCAAAGGTAAGAACTAGATAAGTAGAGATAAGCCAGTTTGGGTGAAACAAAGCTAGCTGTACCAGCTTCTACTGCTGCAGTTTGCTCTACAGGACTTAATAAGTTCATTGAACCTACGAACATAATCAAAAATCCTAGCGCTGCAACAAGCATACCATAGGCAATCTTACGTGGTGCAGAAGGCTCTTTACCAAGTTTTGCTAGCCAACCAAATACACCCATTGCAACTGGAGTTAGTGCAATAACAAAGAATGGGTTGAATTGTTGGAAGATTGAAGCTTTGAACTCAACATCACCTGCTTCGAAGTATTCGAATACTAAGAATGCCACTGCAAGAAGACAAACTAAAGCTGAAATGAGTTTTCCTTTACTTGTTTTTGATTGGAATAAACCGAAACAAAGAGTAAACAATAAATACACAAGCAACAAGGTTCCAAACATTGAATACCATACCTTGAAGACCTGTTACATTCTTTGTTGTAAACTCTTTAGCAAACAATGTTAGGGTAAGTCCATTTTGATGGAATGCCATCCAGAAGAAAATAACCACAGCAAATACAAGTACAAGTGCTTGAATACGTGCTTTTTGTTTCTTCTTTAGAAATTTCAACTTCATTCTCTTTTTGAACAGATTTGTGTAGCAGTAGTTTTCTTTTCACCTTCAACATGTTTGAAAGTACGACGGCAAGCATAGTAAATCGCCATAGAAACGATGAGCGAAATACATGCAACGGCAAAGGCTGCATGATAAGAATCTTGCTCGCTTATTCCATAGTTCTTTTGAACAAAGTTCATAATTGCTTCTGCAGCACTTGGTGCGAACAATGCACCAATATTGATTGCCATATAGAAAATAGAGAAAGCAGAATCTCTCTTATCTGCATACTTAGGGTCATCATAAAGATTACCCACCATTACTTGCAAGTTACCTTTAAAGAGTCCTGTTCCTAAAGCAATCATTGCTAGAGCTGCAAACATAGCAATAGCAGCAACAGTTGTAGCACCTAATGGCAAAGAAAGCAATATATACCCTAGGAACATTACAACGATTCCAAGAGTAACCATCTTGCCATAACCAAATTTATCGGCAAGAATTCCGCCGATAAATGGTAGGAAGTAAACTGCAGCCAAGAAGATACCATAGATATTTCCTGCAAGAGCTGAAGAGAATCCAAAGTTTGCTTGCAAGAAAAGTACAAAGATAGCAAGCATGGTGTAATATCCAAATCGCTCACCAGTGTTTGCCAAAGCTAAGGCAAAAAAAGTCCTTTCGGTTGATTTTTCAAACATAGTTATTATTATTTTTTTTAGTTTTGGTTATATCAAATAAATAAGTGAGTTTTTATAACGATATTACCGATATTTGAACGTGAGAAATAATCTTTCTTTCTATCTCCAAAGATATTTCCTAATCCATAGTAATAACGTCCTTCTAATAAGAAATGACCCACTTTAGGAACAACATACTCTACACCTAAACCCGCAGCAATGCCATAATCGAACTTATGTTCAATACTTAAAGTGTCTTGTGCCGCTGTTTGATTTACTCTATCTGTAGTGTTTCTCTGACTAAAGTCAAAATTAGTTGTTGTCGATTCGCTAATAAGGAAACCAAATTGAGGTCCTAAATTAAGGAAGAATTGTGCTCCTTTATACTCTCTACCCCACGCTAAATGGGCAAAAATAGGAACCTGAATATATCCTAAATTGCGTTGATATTCTTCGGCAACTGACGTTACTGAATTAATAACGGGTTGACGATTTACATCACGAATGTTCTCTTTCCAGCCTATCACAGAATAGTTTATTTCACCATAAATAGAGCATATTGTGTTGAAATACTTTTCTGAAACATACTTAACAGATACGCCACCAGTGAATCCTGGATATTGACTTTGTGTTACAGTTGGCATAAAATTTACCCTACTCATCACAAAACCACCATTCACACCCACAGATAAATCGTTGCGATGCTTTCCTATCTGCGCTTTAGAGGCTGTGAAACAAGATAATAAGACAACAAAGAACAAGATTCTTTTTAAATGCATCTCTTAATAATTTATGGTTTGAATGGTACGATTATTCAAATAATGAACAAGCATAAAATTGGTATTTTGCAATCCACCTACATTACTTACACGTTTGAAATGTAGCGGTGTTTGAACTGCTTTATAGCTATTTTCGGTTGTTGAACCTGTGAAGCTCTTACCATATTTTACAATTCCATTAATGAAGAATTGTGCATGATCGTAACCAGTTATTGCAAAACGAGGAAGTGCTTGTTGCATATCTGTATTGAACCAGCGCTTATAATTAGCTTCTAATCCACGTGTACTTGTTTGCCAAGGATTGAAGAAGAATGTTGTAGGAATATAGGTATCGTACTTAAAGAAATAATCAGAATAAACCTTAGTGTACATCAACCACTCTGTATATCCCCAAGTTGTAATCTTCAAATCACTTCTTTTTGCCAATAAAGCATCTAGCTTTGCCAATGCAGAATTAAGCTCTGGAGAGCGTGCAGTGTTAAGAATTACAATATTAGGTTTGGTAGAACTAAACACATTAGCAAACATCTCACTACTTGATTTTTAAGTTGGTTATGCCGTAGCTAATGCCCTGCTCTTCTAATTTTTTTACGCAATCCAAATGTAAATATCCCCTTTATCACTAGATGCATCATTACAATCTATGAATATAGGATGATACGATTTAAATTTTGAAAGGAATACTTCTATTGCCTTTTCATTAAATAATGAGTTGCTTTGATATACTTGGAATATTTGCAAATTGGTTGCAACTTCATTGCCAGTGATTGAGAATGGAATTACAAGCTTTATCTTTTTAGCCTTACAATAATCTGCAAGTGGCTTTACTTGCTTAGTATATAGAGGACCAAAAGATAATGTCACACTTTTCTAAATTAGGCTCTGAAAGGAATTGTTTTATATCAGCATTGATATCAACATTCCATGTATTTACTTGAACAGATATATTTTGAAGCTTCAAACTATCACATGCCATAAGCACACCTCGATAGTATTCAAGCATTCTTCTGCCGTCTCCATCATTATTATGCAATGGAAGCATCACTCCAATAGTTACATTTTTGCTCGAAGTTGCAACAGTTTGAACCTTAGGTGCATTGGTATTTGCTTTTACTGGTGCTGCAACTGTTTCCTCTTGATGAAAAGGGAATCATAATATATGAGTCCTTTTTAAGGACGTAATCTGGCTTAGTCATTTCAGGATTAGCTCTCACTAACTCATCAACAGTTAAGCCATACATCTTCGCAATACCATAGATTGTATCTTTTTTCTTTACCTGATACATATCTCTCAACTTGCTTTTTTGAGCAAATAGAGTGGCAGACGAACCTATAAAAACTAATAATAATAAATATTTAAAGAGTCTATTCATACTGTGTTTCCTTATTTTATCTAGCGCAAAAAAATACAAAAAGACTGCAAAAATCAACTTTATTGATTATTTTTTTGCATAAATATATGTATGAATAATGATTTATAAAGATAAAATACTTGTTGCACTCTTCTGTTTTATTTCCAATCTAGTGTGCGCTCAAACCGCTCCTAGTATCAATCCAGAAGCAACAATTGTGCAAGAGAATGGTGAACGAGAGAACATTGACTCTTACCAAGGTTCTGCACCACTAACTGTAGAGTTTAAAAGCCAATAGCAGTCAAACAACAGGTTGGGAAGCACATTATGAATGGAGATTTAGTGAAGAAGGAAGTAACTCTCCCTATCTTATTAGATATGAGGAGAATACCAACTATACTTTTACTAAAGCAGGAACGCATAACATTATATTATATGCAACCTTCACAAAGAATAATGATACCATCGCATTTGCTAAAGAATATTGGGGAAACAACATTCCTTTTTAAGATATCAATATCAACAAGTAAGCTGGAAATGCCTAACGCTTTCTCTCCTAACGGTGATGGAATAAATGATATATATAAAAGCCAAAGAAGGTTATAGAAGTATTGTTTCTTTCAGAGCTATTATCTTTAATAGATTTGGACAAAAAGCTGTTTGAATGGTCTGATCCTTCACAAGGTTGGGACGGAAAATATAGAGGTAAAGACGTAAAAGCAGGTGTTTACTTTGTATTAGTCGAGGCTCAAGGAGCTGATGGATATAAATATAAAATTAAGAAAGATGTAAATTTACTACGAGAGTACACTGAAACTAGTAGCTCTACTCTACCATAATGTGATTTGATAGTAAATAAAAAAACGCAAGCAACAACGACAATATTTAAGAATGAATAGAGAAGACGATAAAATAAATGTGTGGGGTGCAAGAGTGCATAACCTAAAAAATATCGATGTAGAAATACCAAGAAACAAACTTACAGTCATTACAGGTTTGTCTGGTTCTGGTAAGTCTTCATTGGCATTTGACACCATATTTGCAGAAGGACAACGACGATATATAGAGACATTCTCTGCTTATGCAAGAAATTTCTTAGGCAATATGGAACGTCCTGATGTTGATAAAATAACAGGATTAAGCCCTGTTATCAGTATAGAACAAAAGACAACAAACAAGAATCCACGCTCAACTGTAGGAACAACTACCGAAATTTACGACTTTCTTCGCTTGCTTTATGCTAGAGCAGGAACTGCTTTTAGCTACATTTCAGGCGAAAAAATGGTGAAATACACAGAGGAAAAGATTCTTGAAATGATTCTAACTGAATACCTAAACAAAGGTATTTATATTCTATCACCACTCGTTAGACAACGTAAAGGACATTATCGTGAACTTTTTGAGAGTATGAGAAAGAAGGGATTTCTTAACATACGAATAGACGGAGAGATTGAAGAAATAAAGCGAGGAATGAAGGTTGATCGCTATAAAAACCACAATATTGAGGTGATTATCGATAAACTTCAAGTCAAAGAAAAGGATTTTGAGCGCATAAAAAAACAGCATTCGATTAGCTTTTAAAGCAAGGTGATGGCGTTGTAATGATTATAGATAAGGAAACAGGAGATGTGAGAAACTTCTCTAAAAGACTTATGGACCCTATTTCAGGAATATCTTATGGCGAGCCAGCTCCAAACATTTTCTCATTCAATTCACCTGAAGGTGCATGCCCACATTGTAAGGGATTAGGACGTGTTAACGAGATTTCTTTGAAGAAAGTAATACCTAATCCAGAGCTAAGTATTCACGAAGGAGCTATTAGTCCCTTAGGAAAATACAAGAATCAGATGATATTTTGGCAGATAGATGCACTTCTTCAGAAATACGATGTCAATATCAAAAACTCCTTTTAAAAGATATTCCTCAAGAAGCAATTGATGAGATATTATATGGCTCATTGGAGAATATTAGAATATCAAAAGATATCGTTAAGACTTCTTCAGACTACTTTATTCCTTTCGATGGTATCATTAAATACCTTCAAACTGTGATGGAAAGTGATGAGAGTTCCACAGGAAAGAAATGGGCAGATCAATTCTTAGCTACCACAAAATGTAACGTATGTGATGGCATGCGCTTAAAGAAAGAATCGTTATCTTATCGTATTGCGGATAAAAACATTGCAGAAGTTGCCAACTTAGACATATCAGAATTAAAGGAATGGTTAGACAATTTGAATCAACATCTAGATAAAAAGCAAGAAACTATCGCACGAGAAATCATTAAAGAGATAAGAACTCGTGTATCATTCTTATTGGATGTAGGATTGGATTACCTTTCTTTGAACAGACAATCAGTATCACTTTCGGGAGGAGAAAGCCAACGAATTCGCCTTGCGACTCAAATTGGCTCACAGCTTGTTAATGTGCTTTACATTCTTGATGAGCCTAGTATTGGACTTCACCAACGAGACAATGAGCGCCTAATTAAATCACTCAAAGACCTAAGAGACATTGGAAATACAGTTATAGTTGTTGAGCATGATAAGGACATGATACTTCATTCTGACTATGTAATCGATATCGGTCCACGTGCAGGAAGAAAGGGAGGAGAAGTTGTTTACCAAGGAGATGTACCCAACATGCTTAAGAAAAACACCATTACTTCAGGCTATTTAAATGGAGAACTCAATATTGAAATCCCCTCAAAACGCAGAAAGGGTAATGGTAAAAGCATTATTTTACATGGTGCGAGCGGTAATAATCTAAAAGATGTAGATGTAGAATTCCCATTAGGAAAGCTCATTTTGGTCACTGGAGTCTCTGGATCTGGTAAGTCTACTCTTGTCAATGAAACCCTTCAACCTATCTTATCACAGCATTTCTATAACTCTCTTAAAAAGCCAATGCCTTATAAAAGCATTGAAGGACTTGAGAATGTTGACAAGGTTGTCACTGTAGATCAATCCCCATTGGGCAAAACACCACGTAGTAATCCTGCCACTTATACAGGCGTATTCAGTGATATTAGAGCCCTTTTTGTCAATCTTCCTGAAGCAAAGATAAGAGGCTATAAACCTGGTAGATTCTCTTTTAATGTAAAAGGAGGACGCTGTGAGACCTGTGGAGGAAATGGTTACAAAACAATAGAAATGAACTTCTTACCTGATGTACTCGTTCCTTGCGAAGTTTGTCATGGTAAACGCTACAACAGAGAAACACTTGCAGTTCGCTATAAGGGTAAAAGTATTGCCGATGTACTAGACATGACCATCAATCAAGCTGTGGAGTTCTTTGAAAATGTACCAAGTATTCTACACAAAATAAAAACCATTCAAGATGTAGGATTAGGCTATATAAAATTAGGACAGCCCTCTACTACCCTCTCAGGAGGTGAAAGTCAGCGTGTAAAACTTGCGACAGAACTCAGTAAGAAGGATACTGGAAAGACTTTGTTTATCCTTGATGAGCCTACAACTGGTTTGCATTTTGAAGACATTAGAATATTAATGGAAGTGCTACAAAAGCTTGTTGATAAAGGAAATACAGTACTTGTTATTGAGCATAACCTTGACGTTATCAAATTAGCAGACCACATTATTGATATGGGACCAGAGGGAGGACGCAACGGAGGCTATGTCCTTGCAAGCGGAACTCCTGAAGAAGTGGCTAAAAACAAAAACGGATTTACATCGCCTTTCATTGCAGAAGAATTAAAGAATGGCAAATATACAAAGGAATAAACATCATCAATATTAGATCAAGTCCTATTAATAAAAAGTCCCCCAAACCATTTATTTGGGGGACTTTTTATTGATATTCTAGTGTAAAAGAGAAAGCATTTTAATAAGAACTATCTTCTTTTATTATCTAATCATTAAAGGTGTACACTCTTTAATCGCAAACTATTAAGTACAACACTACAACTAGACAACGCCATTAGCGCACTTGCCCACATTGGAGTAATAACGAAATGCCAAACAAAGAGCAAGGGTACGCCCGCAGCAAGTGGTATACATACAAGGTTATAAATGAATGCCCAAAACAAATTTTGATGTATTGTTGCCACCGTTTTCTTTGAAAGCGTTATGACACTAACAATCTTTTCTCAAGTCTGTTCCCATCAAAGTTGCTTGTGCTATGTCTATTGCTATGTCTGTTCCCTTTGCCCATTGCAATACTAACATCAGCGGCAGCAAGAGCCTGACTGTCGTTTATTCCATCACCAATCATTGCCACCTTCTTTCCTTCTTGTTGCAAACTACGAACCAATGTTTCTTTATCTTGAGGCAATACTTTACTCTTAAAATGCTTAATACCAGCTTTATTTGCCCAATATTGCGCAGCCTCATCATTATCACCCGTCATCATGTGCACCTCAATGCCCATGCCTTTGTAATTGCTCCATCGCTTCTTTTGCATGAGGTTTTTAACGATTCTCTTTCTTCAAAAGAAAGGTTTGAAGATTGAGTGAAATCGACATCAGGATTAGGAATGGTTAATGTTCCCGTCTTATCGATAACTATTGCATTGATATTCTTAATATTCTCTAAGGCTGTTGCATCTTTTATTAAGATACTATTTTCTGCAGCTTTACCTATTCCAACCATCAAAGCAGTAGGCGTTGCAAGTCCCATTGCACACGGACAAGCAATCACTAACACTGAAACTGCTGCCAAAATGGCATTTTGCTAGCATATCAGGTCCACCAATAAAGTACCACACAAGGAATGTTATGAGTGACAAACAAAGAACTATAGGAACAAAAATCAATGCAATTTTGTCAACAATTCGTTGAACAGGAGCTTTTTGAGTTTTGAGCCTCTTGCACCATCTTTTATAATGTTTGCAAGCATTGTTTTCTCACCCACTTGTTGTGCTTTTAAATAACAATGTTCCTTTTTTTATTCATTGTTCCAGCAAGCACTTTATCTTTAATTCCTTTCGATACAGCAATAGGTTCACCCGTTATCATACTCTCATCAATAAACACTTCAGGTGTTTTTAACTCTGTAATAACACCATCTACGGGTACCTTCTCTCCCATTCGCACCTCAATAATATCTCCTCGTTGCAGTGTTGACAAGGGAACGTCAATAATTTTACCCTCATCTACCACATGTGCTACTTTAGGAGTTAAACCTAATAGAGAACGAATGGCAGTAGAGGTACTTTTTCTTGGCACGCTCTTCTAACACTCTACCAGTAAGTGCAAAGGTAATAATCATTACCGAAGCATCATAGTAAACATGTCCATTTAAATGAGATAAGAAGGTGTTTGTAGATGCTCCAAAGGTGACTAAAGCACTAAAAGCAAATGCAATAAATGTACTTAAAGCAATGAGCGTGTCCATATTGGCAGATCTATGCAACAACTGTTTTATTGCAACAATGTAGAATTGTCTTCCACAATATAATATATTTATTAATGAGATAATGAACAATACTTGCAAGGTGGCACTCTTATCTCCAATAGAAATCCACGACATAGACACTGCCATTGACAAAATAGACAGTACCCACGAAGCTATAGTTTTGATTTACCAACGACTTATAAGCTCTATTTTCAATCTCCGTTACCGACTTTTTCTTCATCTAAAATCAAATCGTATCCCAAAGGCTTGAATTTCCTTTTTCATATCCTCAGGAGTAATTATTTCGGGGTTATATTCAACAGAAGCACTACGCATTGGTAACGAAACTGAAGCAGTTTTGATTCCTTTTTAATGATTGTAACTTCTTTTCTATATGCGCAGAGCATGAAGAACAAGACATTCCTATAACGGGTATTTGCTTTTTTTATCCATAATTAATCTCCTATGTTATTTTATTTCTTGATAGAAAAAAACACCAAATATCATACCATAAAGCACCATAAAACTCAACAAAATTACATATCAGGTTAGTTTACTGATGTATAACAATGGTATTCTGAAAAAAACACTTACAAAGATACTTATAAAAAACAAAAATAAATAGCTATCTTTACACTCTAAACACGCTATTATACTCATTTTTATGAAACAATCTAAAGTAATATTTTTTCTAGGTGGATTATCTTTATTGGCTCAAAACGCCTATTCAAAAGTAAAGAATAAACCAAACATCATCTTTATTATGTGTGATGATATGGGATATGGCGACCTTGGTTGCTATGGACAACCTTATATTTCTACCCCCAATATTGATAAATTAGCAAAAGAATGGAATGCGTTTCACTCAAGCATACGCAGGAAGTCCAGTGAGTGCACCATCTCGTGCATCGCTAATGACAGGTCAACACACAGGCCATTGCGAGGTTCGTGGAAATAAAGAATATTGGAAAAAAACGTTCCCAAAAGTAAAGTATCTTGATAAATGAAGATTTTTTTCTGTTGTAGGACAACATCCTTATGATCCAGACCACATTATCTTGCCCGAAATAATGAAAGACAATGGCTATAATACTGGAATGTTTGGCAAATGGGCAGGCGGATACGAAGGTTCTTCATCTACACCAGATAAGCGAGGAGTTGATGAGTTTTATGGTTTTATATGCCAATTTCAAGCACATCTCTATTATCCAAACTTCTTAAATAGATTTAGTAAGCAACTTGGAGATAAGGAAACTACAAGAGTTGTTTTTGGAAGAGAATATTAAATATCCGATGTTTGGAAAGGATTATTTTTAAAAAGACCACAATATTCTGCAGACTTAATTCATCAAAAAAAGCTCTTGAATGGATAAAGAATCAAAACAGCAATAAGCCTTTCTTTGGTATTTTTACTTACACTCTTCCACACGCAGAACTTGTGCAACCAGACGACTCTATCGTTGCTCATTATAAACAAAAAGTTCTTTAATGACAAGACCTGGGGTGGACAAGAAGGTTCAAGATATAACCCTTCTGTACATACACATGCACAATTTGCAGCAATGATTACTCGTTTAGATGCTTATGTGGGTGAAATTATTGAGTTGCTAAAAAAACAAGGTTTATATGAAAAACACAATGGTTGTATTTACCAGTGACAATGGACCTCACGAAGAAGGAGGCGCAGATCCTACATTCTTTTGGACGAGATGGCAAGCTAAGAGGATTGAAACGACAATGCTATGAAGGTGGAATTAGAATTCCTTTTCATTGTTAGCTACCCTAAAAAGGTTACACCTAATACTGTTAATGACCATCCTTTTGCCTTCTATGATGTTATGCCTACATTCTGCGAGATGATTGGAATTAAAGATGTTCAGAAGAAATATGGCAACAAAAAAAGCAAACTGATTATTTTGATGGTATATCTATTCTACCCACTCTTTATGGAGAAAAAAGGACAAAAAAAGCACGACTTTTTATATTGGGAATTCGATGAAACCAATCAAATTGGAGTGAGAATGGACGATTGGAAGTTGGTGGTTAAACATGGAAAAGCCTCATCTTTATAATCTAGCAAACGATATCCACGAGGATAATGACATTGCTAATGAACATCCCGATATCGTGAAAAAGGATGATAGATATCATAAAAAAAGAGCACACTGAGAATCCTTATTTTAGTGTAACGCTACCCTATTTAAGATTATTATTCATAATATACAGATAATCAATCGATTATATTTAAATAACCAAAAGTAATGCTTTTTACATTTTAAAAAGCATTACTTTTTTTGTTTATAAGAACATTGATATTATAACGTAAAAACATTGCTTTTTATATAGCAAAAGAAGACTCTTTAAAAAAACAACCACTTTATAATGGGAAAGAGTTTTATAATACATAAATAAGAAAAAAATGGTACCTTCTCAACATAAGAAACTACCATTTACTTTTCTATTTTATTTCTTGTTATAATCTAGTTCTATACTCCATCTTCTTCGTCATCAGTAGTATTAGTTCCCGTTGAAACGCTACCATCGTTGGTATCCATTTGAGAATCTTTGTACATTGATAAGCTACCCGACTTAGAAACCTTCAAAACAAGTGGAATAAACTCATCACTTATTTTATCAGGTGAACCAACACTTGCAGCAAAAATTAAGTAATCACCATCTACTTTATCAAAAAAACAACTCCAAGAAGAGCTGTTGTTTTATCAGCAGAAGCATCTATAAATTTAGAAAAATCTGATTTATAAAAACACTCGTTCTAAGAACATTGAGCCATCAGAACGTTGTATTTTCAATATGATTTTTGTTGTCATAATACTTATTTCCATTTTCATCTTGAACAATAGAAAGGCTTTTATCTGCCAAACGTTCTGTAGTGATTTTAAGATTACTGCCTAACCATGAGATGGTTCTTGTTTGTGAAAAATCACCTACTTTTTGTGTTGGCTTAGGCTTTTGTTTCTTCTCTTTGTGAGTTATAATGTTGGTTGTCTCTTTCTTCTTGGCACATCCAACTTGTAAAAGAGCAAAAACCGCAACAAAAAAAGGCATAGAATAACGTTCTGTTCATAATTCTTTTCATTTGTACTAAAAATAAAAAAATAGTATTATTTCTAGCGCAAAGATACAAAGAAATAGTGTAAAAAAAGACCGACACATCCTTTTTTATAGGAATGTGTCGGTTTATAACTTCAATTCAAGAATGAATGCTGGTTATAAATAAAAGCAATTGAGTTTAAATATTACTCAGCTTGTTTCTTTTCCATTGCAGCTTTAAGACGCTCTTGTCTTTCCTTTATATCATTCTCGTATTTTTTTCGTATTGCTCTTTTGTAAAGATTTGCTTTAAGTCGCTCTTATACTTTGCAACATCAGCCTTTACTTGTTCTTTGTTGTTTTCTTTGTCACAACTACTTTTTGGGCATTCGCTTTGTTTTTGAGCGTCTTTAGAACATTCTTTTTCCGTCCTTGTCGCACTTTGTTTAGCTACTGGCTGACCATTATTTGCCTTTTTGCAACACTCTTTTTGTCGCCTTTTTGCTGCTTGGTCTTTCTTTGAACATTCTTTTTTGTCTTTACAGCAATCTTGCTTTGCTTCTTGTTTTTTGTCACAACAATCTTTGTTTGCTTGTCCTTTGTTAGGGCAACCATTGCATTTTTTTGCCATATTTTTTTCAAAGAAAGCAGTATTTCACAGCAAGTAATTTTGCCTTTTTGATCGCTATTTAAACCATAGCGTTCTGCCATTTGTTCGGTACGCTTTTGAGCGAAATCTGCTTTACTAACTTCTTTCTTCTCTCCGTCTTTTTTTACAACATCCTTGAGCAAAAGTTGCTGAGCTTAGCGCAAACATTGCAACCAATGCTAACATCATTTTTTTCATAATAAATCTCCTTTTCTTTAATTCTTAAATTTTAAAATTTATAGCAATTTATACCATTAAAAATATCACTTTTCTACAATATCACCTACTATATAATAAGTAATTAAATGATAGTTTACCACTATTTCAGATGCAAAGATAAAAACTTTTTTTCATAAAATAAAGTATTTAATTATTTTTATTTCTACAATATTTTATTATCTTTGCATCAACTCAAATCATAAAGGTATGAAGGTATTCAGTATTGCTATTCTCTTTATATTTCTATTATTGGGATGTAAAAAGAATAAAGACATTAGACGCTCCTGAAAGTGTAGACACTATTCCAATGTTAGTTACTCAGGTCCAAAAAAATGTTCTCGTTTATACTCTGCAGAAGTAAAAAGTTAGAAAAGATAATAACCCACACCGACGAGAAAAGAAATATCAGGAACATTTCTCAATCAATCGTTTAATGTAAAGCTTCCAGTAAGCCAACGCAAGCTGGCTATACCTATTGATGCAACCATTAAAGCCTATATCGACTTTAATAACTTTTTCTTCTTCCAATATAATACGCAATAAAGAACAAATAAATATTATATTGCCCGATCCGCAATTAACCCTTACTTCTTCTCGTATAGATCACTCTAACATCAAACAATATGTTGCCCTTATGCGCAGTAACTTTACTGATGAAGAGCTAGCTCATTATGAACAAGAAGGAAGAAAGGCAATAATAAAAGATATTCCTAAGCTAGATGTGTTAGAACTTGCACGCATAAGCGCAGCCAAAACACTCATACCTATTTTCGTTGGCTTAGGATTTAAGGAAGAGAACGTCACAATAACCTTTAGAAAAGAACTTAATAGCAACAATGCTTCATCGTTAATAACCAATACAATAACACGAAATGAATCAGCAGGAAAATAAATCTAACAAAAATAAAAAGAGTTGCTTTTTAAGATGGCTTTTTTTAAAAAGAAAGTAATATCTTGATATTAGCTATTTGCGCAGTTGTTGTAGTAACTCTTCTTATATTTTTTTCAGTATAAGAAAAACTTCTATTGGCATAAATGATAATGAAAATACGGGCTTTACAGTAACCCAAATCCAACAAATTAAGACTCTTGGAGAATGGGAATTCCTTTCTATTAGTACAGAAGAAATGGTGGATTCCACTCGACATGGATTCTTTGGAGATGCAGAATTGGTTCGTATTTACTATGGAACGCTTCATTTAGGCATTAAACTTTAGAGATGCAAAACCAGGCTGGGCAAAAACTAGAAGGGGACTCTTTAATTGCCACATTGCCTCCAATTAAGTTGCTAGACAATAATTTTTATCGATGAGGCTAAAACGGTTTCATTCTTTCGAAAAAAAGGTTCTTGGGACGCCAAAGCACGCCAAGAAATGTATCAAAAAGCTTACAAACGTATCTATAATAGATGTATGACAAAGGAGAATATCACATCTGCCCAAGAGAATGCGGAAATGCAAATGAAGAACTTTTTTTAGAGCTATAGGGTATTCAAAAAAATCAATATTCAATTTGAAGAAACAAAGAAATAATAGCTCATAAAGATTTTAAAAACAAAGGATAAAAACGGAGATAGAATAACGATTAAGACTGTTTATTATCATCTATTTACACACATTATTAGTATTAAAAAAATTAATTGTTCATATAAAAAAACAAACAAGGTAAAGATGAAAGCAAATGAAGTTTTAGAAACTCTTAAACAAAGGTTTCCCAATGAACCTGAATACATTCAGGCTGTGACAGAGGTGCTAGAAACAATTGAAGAAGAATACAACAAGCACCCAGAGTTTGAGAGAGTGAACCTTATTGAACGTCTATGTATTCCTGATAGAATTGTTCAATTCAGAGTAACATGGGTAGACGACAAGGGTAATGTACAAACCAATATGGGTTATCGAGTGCAACATAACAATGTAATTGGTCCATATAAAGGTGGTATCCGCTTTCATAAGTCGGTTAAACTTATCTATCTTAAAGTTCTTAGCTTTTGAACAAACATTTAAGAATGCCTTAACAACTCTTCCTATGGGAGGTGCAAAAGGCGGCTCAGATTTCTCTCCACGAGGTAAGAGTAACGCTGAGGTTATGCGTTTCTGTCAAGCCTTTATGCAAGAGCTTTATCGTCATATTGGAGCAGATGAGGATATCCCTGCAGGCGACATTGGTGTTGGAGGTCGTGAAGTAGGATATATGTTTGGTCAATATAAGAAGTTAACCCATGTCTTTACTGGTGTTTTAACAGGAAAAGGAAAAGACTTTGGAGGTTCTAATATACGTCCTGAAGCAACTGGATATGGTAACATCTACTTCCTACAAAATATGCTTAAAACACGTAATCAGTCACTAAAAGGCAAGCATGTTCTTGTTTCTGGATCAGGAAATGTTGCTCAATATACTGTTGAAAAGCTTATCGAATTAGGAGCAATTCCTGTAACTTTATCTGATTCTGATGGTTATATTTACGACCCAGATGGTATTGATTCTGAGAAGTTAGCATTCGTAATGGAGCTAAAGAACATTGAACGTGGAAGAATAAAGGAATATGCTGAGCAATATGGAGTGAAGTATGTACCAGGTGGAAGACCATGGAATGAAGTGGCAGATATCGCTACTCCTTGTGCAACACAAAACGAAATTACTGAAGAAGACGCAAAAAAACTCTTGTTGCAAATGGTGTTATTGCGATTAGCGAAGGAGCGAACATGCCTACAACTCCTGAAGCTATTAAAGTGTTCCAAGATGCAAAAATACTATATGCTCCAGGCAAAGCATCTAACGCAGGCGGTGTTGCTGTATCTGGATTAGAGATGACTCAGAACTCAGAACGATTGAATTGGAGTCGTGAAGAAGTGGATTCTAAACTACATAGCATAATGGATGATATCCATGAGAACTGCGTTAAGTATGGAACAGAAGCAGATGGATACATCAATTATGTGAAAAGGTGCAAATATTGCAGGCTTCTTAAAAAGTGGCAAATGCAATGATGGCACAAGGTATTGTATAAGCTTTTTAACAAAAAAATATAAGTAATTAAGAATTGAAAAGGAAGGTGTTACCTTATTATAAGGTGCACTCTCCTTTTTTTATTTTATTCTTCTGTCAAAAATAAAAAAAGATAGAATTATTTAGTTTTTTTATATAATAAAGGAAATAAAAATGGCGTTATAACTATAGTATTTAACAATAAAAATTTTATGCCTATAAAAAAATTTTTTTACTACAGAAGAATTAAATCCTTCAGAGAAGACATTAATGCTAATTCGTCAATTAGCTTACTCGTATAAAAACTCTTCATTTAAATAACAACAAGAAGCTTATTTGTCTAAACTAAAACTAAATGGAAGTAATTATTTCCCCCTCTCTCCTATCTGCAGATTTCATAAATCTACAGAAAGATATTGACATGATCAATAGAAGTGAAGCAGATTGGCTTCATTTAGATATTATGGATGGTATGTTTGTACCTAACATTTCTTTTGGTTTTCCCGTAATAAGTGCTGTTGCAAAGGCATGTAAAAAGACACTTGATGCTCATTTTATGATTGAACATCCAGAACACTATATTGCTCAAACAGCAAAACTAGGCGTTGAAATAATGTGTGTTCACTACGAAGCATGCGTTCATTTGCATAGAACTATTCAAGAAATTCACGCTGCTGGCATGAAAGCAGGAGTGGCATTAAATCCTAGTACACCTGTCTCTGTTCTTGAAGATATACTAGATGACCTTGATTTGGTTTTTGATTATGAGTGTAAATCCTGGATTCGGAGGACAAAAGTTTATACCCAATGCGCTTAAGAAAGTTGCTCAACTACGACAAGAAATTGATAAAAGAAACTTATCAACTATCATTGAAGTAGACGGAGGAGTACAAGGAGAGAATGCTCAAGCCTTAGTAGATGCAGGAGCAGATGCTCTTGTTAGCGGTAGTTATATATTCAATTCTCCTAATCCTGAAGAGACAATTAGAAGCTTAAAAGCAAGTAAAAGCGATAATCAAGCAATACACTTAAAGACTTTATTTATCATTAAATATCAAAGCAATAACTTAACTATAAAATAAGAATAAGGGTGATCTCCTTTTGAGATTCACCCTTATTTCATTCTCTTACATTGATATTTAATAGAATTTATTCTATTTGTAAGGAGCGTCATTGTTTTATTTACAAAAAAAGCCTTTACTCTTTTTGATTTTAAGACATCTTCTCCAATGTCTTTTCTATAATTCATATTCTTAAGTTGATACAACTCTTGCATATGGAACATACGTGATAAGAAGTTATCAAGATTTCTTTTATCTTTAGGTGTCCACTGAACTTCACACAAAGCAGCAAGTCTTGGAAGCAATTGCCATTCCAACTTAGTACTATCTTTCACCCATTCAGTCCAAATACAGCCCTCTGCTCCCAATGATATTCTTTTTGTTCTTCAGGAGTTAATACATCAAAACAGGGATCTAAAGTCATAAACTCTTTGAATACTAGGAACACCTTCTATTTTATTGATTCGTGGGTTACTGAAATAGAAATTGGTAATTGGTGCAACTACAGTAGGATAACCTTGACGAGCAGAACGAATAGAAGCATCTTTCGAAGTCCATCCTATTACAGTCACAGTTCTCGAAGGAGAGCCATCTAAGATCTCGTCCCAAGCAATCATTTTACGACCTCTCGCACGAATATCCTTTTTCTAATTCGCCCATAAACCAAGTCTGAAGCAATTCTTCTTTTGAGTGTTTTATCTTTCATCTTTTAGGTTTAAAGTCCTTTATTTTTTGCTGACACTTAGCACATTCTTTCCATCTATCTTTAGGACATTCGTCACCTCCAAGATGAATATACTCTGATGGAAATATATCCATAATCTCATTCACAACGTCCTTTGCAAGCTGCAAAGCTTTAGGATTTCCAGCACAAAGAACTTCCTTAATGACACCAAAATGAGTACAAACAGGATATGGTCCACCTGTACATCCTAGCTCTGGATATGCAGCTAACGCAGATTGTATGTGCCCAGGCATATCTATTTCTGGGAATAATAGTAATAAAACGGTCAGCCGCATACTTCACAAGTTCACGTGCTTCTTCTTGAGTATAGTATCCACTTACAGGCGTGCCGTCATATCCTTTGTCATCAGGTAGAACCGTTTCAGTACGCTTTGAGCCTATTTCTGTTAGCTTAGGATATTTCTTTATCTCTATTCTCCAACCTTGATCTTCGGTTAAAGTGCCAATGGAAATAGTTGATATGGTGCAATGCAAACATATCTATGAGCTTCTTTAAATATTCGATACTAAAGAAATGTCTACCTACATCGATCAAAAAAAGCACGATAAACAAAGCGTGGAGAATCTGAAATCAAAACAGAAGGCAATTCAACTTGTTTCACATTCTTTGCTATTGGCAATGCTTTTAGTCAATGTTTGCAAACCATAGAACACACCTGCAGGAGTGCTTCCCGATAGCATTAACACCTTTGGAGTTGCCTTAATCTCATACGCTTCATTTCCTTTTGATAGACGAATTAAGTGACAATCGAATTTGATTATTTGTCATCTTAGAATTCTCCTCTCAACTTCATTCCTGTCACTTCTTCTATATAAGAAATGAGAAATTCAACGTTACGTTTTTTTGTAATTCATTTGCATTATCAGGACAATAGATTGTTGTTTTGCCATTCAATACAAAGTTTTTTTCTTTTTAACGGCTCAATACTTTGAGCTAATGGAATAGTATTCCAATTCCCAACTGGTTGTTTTTCCTGCAAAACTACACAGTGAGAAAAGGAGACCAATCACTACAAATTGTAATCTTTTAATACACATTGTCTTAAAAATAGTTATTTATGTTTTCGTCTCTAAAAATATTTCTCGTTACACATCTATTACCAACCTGGATTCTGTTTCCAATCATCTTTAGTTAAAGAAATGCATTCTAGATTGGATTGGTAACAAGTAATCTCTATCCTCTTTGAAACCCCATCCCTTAGTAGAAGTGGAGATATCAAGTGGTAAGATATATCTATATGTATCTGTTGGTTGCCCAGAATAGGTATAAATTATTACTAGAACCTATGTCATATAATAAACGATTAAAACTCAAATTTAATACGTCTTCTATATTATTTTTACCATGCAATCAGTTCTATTATCATTGAGAGTTAATTCTTGATTTTTTTATCACCTCAGAGCAGTGCAAATATAAATAAAAAGTTACAAGTGGACAAATTTTTAAACACCTACTTTTTGTCTTTTTACATCGAATTAGGTTGGTTTTTTTCATTTGGAAAGAAAAATATTTCTTCTGAAAATGAGCAAGTTATAAATAGCATAAACAATATTGATAGTGCTATTGTTAGATGATAAAACCCACCCATTTTTATTTTGTTAAAAAGTAACTGAATATGGTTTTTAAACAGACCTTTTTACCTTTCTATAAAAAAATTAAAATGGTTTTATCATTAAAAGTGCATTTTTGATAGGAATAGTTTAAAAGAATTGTTTTCAGAATTTTATAAAAAGCAGTGATTTACAGATGTAAAAGCACTGTTTTTTTAAGATGTAAATACATTGAGTTTACGATACAAAAAGGAATGCTTTTACTCTCAAAATGAAGCAAAAATAAAATGCATGTTTTTTTCAACATGCATTATTCAAAGTTATAGAAAACGAATTCATTCACATACAATATATAATGTTGTATGATATGCAATTCAATTATATTCTGATTAAGAAATGGGTGGTTTTATATTAATCTAACTGCAAAGTGATACCGTTTGTCTTTGCCATTCTGCGTAAATTGAGTATCGCATATCGCATTCTTCCCAACGCTGTATTAATACTTACATTGGTAATCTCTGCAATTTCTTTAAACGATAGCTGTTGAAAAAAACGCATGAACACTACTTCACGTTGAAGAGTTGGAAGCATATCAACCATACGTTTAACATCTTTCAACACCTGTTGATTAACATAATGGTTCTCAATACAACTATCCATAAGCGATATGCTCACTGCATTATCAAACTCATTAGTATCGATGTTATTAAGATACTTGTCATTTTTAGAACTTCTATAGAAGTCCATTATAGTGTTATGTGCTACAGTTATGAGCCAAGCTCCAAACCTTCCGTTTCGTGCAATACTTACCTTCATTAAGCTTAGTAATCACTTTTTATGAAGGTTTCTTGAAATAAATCGTCAGCCAAAGCACGGTCTTTCACAATAAAGAAGATGTAAGAAAACAATTGTTCTTGATTCCTTGAAAGCAGTAAATCAAAAAGCTTTGTTGTCTCCATTTATATAAGATAATGCCAATTCTTCATTGGTCATTTCATGTAATTGCTTCATTTTCTATTCGTTCTGATGAAGTAGATATTTGTCGATAGGCTCCTTCTTTATTGTTTTTTTAGAATAATATTAACGGTGGCAAAGATAAATAAAAAGATTGATTTGAACAAATTATTAATATTAAAAAGAGGTTGGTGCAGGATGCAACCAACCTCGGAGGATGATTTCAATAATGTCGAAATCTAAAAAAATAACATGACAAATATAAAGATAATATTTGATATCTCAAAAATTATTTATAAAGAAATTTCAACATTCAATTGATAGCTTGTTATTTACAATGTCTATTCAACCATCTGTTTACAATAGAAATGTTATGAATAAAAATTATTCTTTATTTCTTTGTAGTTGTGGCTTTCTTAGTTTTTCTTCTTAGCTGTTTTCTCTTCAGAATCCTTCACTCTCTCCTGCTCCATCTTTTCAATTTTGGTTTGAAGACGAATGATTTCTTTTTCACGAATAGCTATTTCTTCACCTTGATTTCTAATAGTTGTTAGAAGACTATTTAGCTCTTCGTTGTCAATTTCTTCAGGATATAAGCTATTTACACGACTAATGAAAGTCGCCAAGAATATTCATGTAGTTGGTAAATGCATCAAAAGCATTATCATAAATACCTCTACCAAACATCACACTCGATGGCTTTGTACTCATAAATCTAAAGTTGTTCGATGCTTGAAGGTAGTCCCAGTCTTGCTTAATACGTGGTTCATTGGTAATTCTTACACGGTCTGCAATACTATAAAGCTTATTAAATGCCTCACGTTGCATTGGGTTTCCTAGCCAACAACTTAAGTTTCTTTCTTCATCTGCCCATGAGATTGCATCGGGAACATGTAGTTCTCCAACGCTCTTAAGCTTCATACAGATTTCAGAAGGAGTTGAGAATGTGATGCCTTTTGCCTTTGCTTGTGCTGGAAGAGCATTCAAGAATTCTAGAATATTGCTTGATAATGGCTGTGCAATTCCCAGCGCAGACAACTCCATAAACAAGTTGATAACTTGCTCATCTTCAGGAAGTGCAGTTATCTTGCTAATATATTTATCTGCAAATAAAGGATATTCGTCCCAAGAACTATTATTAAAACGAAGCGAGATATCATCACTTAAGGTTATATCTCTTAGCAAAAGCTTCAACTTTGGAGTAAGAGCGCAATTATATAAATAATGTGGAGACTTCCAACCTAACACGTGTTTTGCTCCTTCTGTCAATGCTCCTATGAAACCCATTTGCTGCATTTGCAAGCCAATATCATCACTATAGATAAGTGAAGAGTTTCTGATTACCTTAGGAGTTTGTCCAAAAATAATCCTTTATTTTAGCACATTGTTTCTTTACTTCTTCAACAAAACATTCTTCATTTGTTAGTGAAGACAAAGCCATGCGAATAGGGTTCTGCCAAGAATTCCACACAACCAGTTTCGTTAAGTTGTTGCAACTTGTCTAAAAACTTGTGGTGCATGCATCTCTAATTGCTCAATTCCTACACCTGATAAAGAGAAGGCAACCTTTAAAAGAATTTGCCGTTTTCTTTAATCATCTTTGTGAAGAGTTTCAAGAGCAGGCATATATGATTTCTCGGCAATATCATTTATTGTGCGTTCATTTTCATAATCATCATAGTAATAATGATCGGTACCAATGTCAAAAAAACGATAGCGTTTTTAAAGTGAGTTATTTGGTGAATTTCGAAATAAAGACAGATTGTTTTCATAGCTATTTCTATTGATATTTTTTTTATTGTTATTCAACTATAATACTTTAAAGGACACGCTCATACAGTTCTCTAATCCACAAACCAACCTTTTGCCCACGTTATTTGATTAACCTCTTTCAAGCCTTCTTCTTGTAGATAATCAAACAAACTATCATTGTGACAGATTGAGTAAATAGCGTCTGCCATAGCGTGTATGTCCCAATAATCTACCTTTATACAATTAGTTAAGATTTCAGAACAACCGCTTTGTTTAGATATTATGGTTGGGGTTCCACATTGCATAGCCTCTAAAGGCGATATTCCAAAGGGCTCACTTACTGATGGCATTACGTAAACATCAGAGTTTTTCAAGCACTCGTATACTTCTTTTCCTTTCATAAATCCAGGGAAATGAAATCTATCTGCAATGCCTTTCTCAGCCGCAAGCCTAATCATTTTATTCATCATATCACCACTTCCAGCCATACAGAATCTGACATTTCGAGTTCTATGCAACACCATACTTGCTGCTTCAACGAAATATTCAGGGCCTTTTTGCATGGTTATACGACCTAAGAACGTAACAATCTTATCTTTACCTTTATGGTTTGGACGTGGAATTGCTTGTATTTCTTCAGATAAAGGATAAACTGCATTGTACACCGTAAATACCTTTCTTGGATCTTGGTGATATTGATTGATAACCGTTTGGCGTGTTAGTTCACTCACACACATAATGCAATCGGCATGGTCCATACCATCTTTTTCAATAGAATAAACGGTTGGATTCACTTGACCACGTGATCTATCAAAGTCTGTTGCATGTACATGTATACACAAAGGTTTACCAGATATGCGCTTAGCATGAATACCTGCAGGGTATGTTAACCAGTCGTGTGCATGAATAATGTCATATTGCTGCTGTCTACTTACAACACCCGCAACAATTGAATAATTATTAATTTCATCGTGTAAGTTATCTAAGTACTTACCCTAAAACTCTATACAGCCTAGGTCATTAAGCTGCATATAATTAAAATCTGCATATATATTATTACGCAAATCATAATATAGTTCAGGCGACATCACATGTCCTATGCGTTCTTTTAGATAATCTTCAGAAACGTCTCTCCATGCAATGGGCACGCAATTCATTGCTATAATATTTGCAGCTTTCTTATCTTCATCCCCCCAAGGACGTGGCAAACAGAATGTAATTTCCATGTCACCTTGAGCATGGAGGCCTTCAGATATACCGAAACTTGCTGTTCCTAATCCTCCAAGAATATGAGGTGGATACTCCCATCCGAACATTAATACTTTCATGTTTCAGCCCTCTCTATTTAAAATTATATTTTTCTAGTAACTCAAGTGTTCTTAATATCTCTGCAACATTCATAGCAAAAGATATTGCTCCACGCCCTTTAAAGGGAGGATTTACCATCGAACAACTCTGGAATAGTGCCCAAACAATGATTGGTCATCTCGTCTTCATAACCCACCATTTGGCGCTCTATAAAGCTTAATCGAGTATGTTTAAATAGTTTTAGACACGCTTCCATATAGAAACCACCTAGCCATGGCCATGCAGTTCCTTGGTGATAGGCGTAATCTCGTTGTGTTTGAGGACCGGTATACATTGGGTTGTACCCACCACTCTTTGGGAGATAAGGTTCTTAAACCCTTAGGAGTTAATAGTTCTTTGGTACATATTTCTATAATACCTTTCTTTTGTTCTTGTGTTAATGGAGAGTAATCAAGAGCTGCAGCAAATATCATATTAGGACGAACGCTCCAATCTATCATGTTACCATCGACGTAGTCAAAGAGATAACCATAATCATTTAAGAAAGTATTTACAAATGATTGTTGGCATTTCTCTGCAATTGCAAGAAGCTTTTTCAGTATATTCTTTATTCGTTTCTTCTAGGAGTTTAGACACAAACATTAGAGCATTATACCACAAAGGCATTAAACTCTACGATATAACCAGTACGTGGAATAACAGGTTTTCCATTAACAGTAGAGTTCATCCATGTTACGGCTTTATCTCGTCCGTTGGTCTTTAACAAACCTTGTTCATCAAGGAATAAGTTTGAATGCTTGTTATTAATGATGAAAAGTCTATAATATCATGAAGAAGTTTTCCGTATTTTTCAAGACACTTTTTCTTTTCCCTCTTCTTTTGAATATTGTTGAATTGCCCATATTGCCCATAGCAAAACGTCTGGTAGTTCCATTTCATATATGCCTACAGACAAAGGCTTTCCTTCCATAAACTCTCTCAAACCAACCTCTGCAGTTTCCATAACCAACTCGAAATAGTCAGCCTCTTCAATAGAAAGCGTTAAACCAGGAAGAGAAATAAAGGTGTCTCTTGCACGACATTTAAACCAAGGATATCCTGCAAGAATATATCTCTCGTCTTTTTTACTGCGGTTATGAAACTGGTGTGCCGCATTAATTAAGCAGTGCAAGAAGTTATCTCTAGGAGATCTTTCTTCTACTTCTGCTTCAAAAAAAGTGATTTTAATTCTTTTGTTTTACATTCTGAAATAGAAGCCGAGAAAACGATGCTTTCACCCTTTTTTATATTCATTTCGAAATAACCTGGCACATACAAATCTTCATTTGATGCATAACCACGTTCTTGTTCCTTAGTATATTCGATGCCTCTATACCAATCTGGCTGGAATACAAATGTATTTTTCTTACTAAACTGCATATAAAGGTCTGGGATAGCCCTCATACATTCGGGTTTTAATTCCATTAGTCACCGCAAAATAATCACGACTAGCCACCGAGTTTTCGTGTGTAAATTGTCTTACACTTCTAAACGCTAAGAATGGTTTAAAACGTAAAGTTGTAGTAGAGTGAGCATCAACCAAATGTGTAACGAATAAGAATCCTGTCTTCATAATGTTGAAAAACAACCTCTTTTTTCAATATTACTCCACCTACACGATACAAAGTTGTGGGAACTTTATCGCAGTTAAATTCTCGTATATACTTATGTCCTTTAGGACTATAGTTATCTCCTTGATATTTATGTAGTCCAAGATTAAATTCTGCTCCATGCTGAATTACGGTAACATCCATTGAAGACAACAAGACATGGTTTTCTTCATCAAGTTCAGGAATAGGTATTACAAGTAGTCCATGATACTTGCGAGTGTTACAATCAACGATGGTTGAACACGAATAAGCACCCGAACGATTTGTTCTGAGCAACTCTCTTGGAAGCGCTTCCTCTAAATTCGTCATCAAGGATTTTTCGAAGTGCAAATAACTCATAGCTTCTTTAAGGTTTAATTGTTTCTTAATATAAATTGTTTAGCAAAACAAAAAGATAGTTCTTCTATTATGAATTCAAAGTTAATATTTTTTCTTATTTACAAAGAAAATATTCTTTATTTTGCGTTATCTTTTTCTTTGTAGAATGAATATGAATATCAATTAGCTTATTTATAAGTATTTTTTTGTGTTGTTCAAACAGCTCAAATCGCATGTAACAACGAGGTATAAAAGCACATCTATATACTCAAATTAAGTTGACAAATATAACTATTTTAATCAACGTTCTACATAACAAGCAAAGCAAGAAGACAAAAAAATGCAAGCAAAAACATATTTAAAAGAGTTCGTCTTTTTATATTTTTCAATCCTCCAAATTTTTCTAAACAAATCACATCTAAATAAAAATTAAAGTTTATCTCTAATATTATTTTATAATCAACTTATTATTATTTGATTAAGGATAGAAATTAATTCTTTTTAAAAATTTATATTTATAAAGAATAGGATCTCGTGACAATCAATATTAGTAAAAATACTTTAATGAGTAATAATTACATTCTTTTTAATCACTAAACTCAATGTTTTTATAATTGAATTGCAATGCTTTTTACAGCGCAAAAAAGCAATGTTATTGCATTATAACAACACCACCATTATAGCTCCTAAAAGAAAAATAGCACCCTAATAATTAGAGTGCTATTCTTATATTATTCGATAATTTAAATCTTCAAATATCTTATTTTGCTATATCTCTTTGAATGTTACATACACTTCAAAAACAAAATATATTAACTTTCTATTAACGAAACTCTTGATATCTTATTCTGTGTTATCACCATCTCAAGGATATAACTTAACGGGCTATCTGGTATACTTAAAGTAACCTTATAGTGCAATCCTTCGCTATCAGCTTTATAAAGAACAATATCATTTAATATGCTTTGTCTTAAGAATTGCTTAGGGATATACTTTCCAAAGTCGTATTTATAGAAGTCTTTTGAGAAACATCTTTCTGATAACCTTTAAACACACTTATGTGTATAATATTATCGTAATAAACATTATCTACCTCTACTCCATCATCATTATACTCTGTTTTTACCACCTTATAGCTTGTTGGGTTGATCTGGGCATAGCTGTGATACTTATCTTGTCCGATAGTAACAATAGTGTCGGTCTTGATTAATTTATGCTGATTAAGCTGGATATCTGATCGATGTTCAAACTCATATATGTTCGAAGGATCATCACTTTTCACTAGATGAACAACCTCATCATTGCTATTTTTTTGAATTCAAAAACATGCTCACTTTGCTTTATAATGGGGTATTTAGTAACGTTTGATCCTAACAAAACAAATGAGTCTCGTTGTATTTTGAATGCAACGGGAACGCTTAAAGAATCGGGATAAAAGATAGAGTCGCCCAAAACTCGGAATGCAATGTCTCCATCATCATTATTCATCCATATTCCTTGCAATAGTTGTTTGGCTTTTTTATCTTCTGAATTATCAATTACTTTCGCATTCTTTTTGTCAGAACAAGCCATAACAACAAAGCATGCTAGTAAAAATAAAAAGCAATTCTTTTTATGAGTTTATTTATAGATAACCGCATTATTATTAACTTTTAATCTTTAACACCCTATGCAGTGGTATTCAAATCCAACACTTTTCAAGCTCTGACCTATCGAAAGATATTGCGTCCATCGATAAGCAAAGGTTTGTTCATTATCTTAGAAACAACGTCCCAAGAAGGTAATCTAAACTCCTTCCATTCGGTGATTAATAAGATTGCATCAGCTCCCATTGCAGCATCATACATATCTTTACAATAGTGAACAGCATCGCCTATACGACGTTTACATTCGTCCATAGCAACAGGATCATATACTTTTATTGTGCAACCAGCTTTTAAAAGTAAATCTATTACAACTAAAGCGGTAGAGTCTCGCATATCATCTGTATCAGGTTTAAAGGCTAATCCCCATATTGCTATTGTCTTTTTGCTTAGTTGTTCTTGACCATATATCTTGCAAAGTTTATCAAAAAAACAACTTTCTTTTGCAATGCATTTACATTCTCAACAGCCTTTAAAAACCTGTAGATTATAGCCATTATCATCTGCCGTTTTAATCAATGCTTTGACATCTTTAGGAAAACATGAGCCTCCATATCCACAGCCGGCATACAAAAATTTGCGTCCTATTCGAGTGTCACTACCTATTCCTGCACGCACCATATTGATATTTGCTCCTACCAATTCACATAGGTTTGCAATATCATTCATAAACGAAATACGTGTTGCAAGCATTGAGTTGGCAGCATATTTGGTCATCTCCGCACTTGCAATATCCATGAAAAGAACTCGGAAATTATTAAGTAAAAAGGGCTTATAAAGGCGTGTAAGTATTTCTTTTGCTTTGTCGCTCTCTACTCCTACCACAACTCTATCAGGGCTCATAAAGTCCTTTATGGCATTACCTTCCTTCAAAAACTCAGGATTACTTGCAACATCAAAAAGGCACATTAACGCCTCTTTTCATTTAGCTTTTTGTTGGATTATGTGTTTTTACTTGCATTGAAGTTCCAACAGGAACTGTACTCTTTGTTACAACAACAACATATTTATCAAGATATTCGCCTATTGTTTCTGCCACTTGATAAACATACTTTAGATCTGCACTTCCATCTTCATCAGGAGGTGTACCCACTGCTGAAAAACACTATTTGTTGCTCGTTTAAGACCTCTGCTAACGATGTTGTAAATTTCAATCGTCCAGCTTTTTATATTCTTTAAAACAAGCTCATCAAGTCCAGGTTCATAGATAGGAATATCTCCTTGCATCAGTTTTTGAATCTTTAATTCATCAACATCAACGCATGTAACAACGGCACCAGTCTCTGCAAAAGCATGCTCCTGAGACTAAACCAACATAACCTGTTCCAACAATTGCAATATTCATATCTAATTAATCAAATACTTCTGCATCTTTCAACGATTTTCCTTTTAAATCTTTTGACACTAAAAATCAAATCTTCTTTGATAGGCCAATCAATTGAAACACTTTCATCATTCCACATTAAAGTTGCCTCTTGGTCGGGCGCATACACGTTATCTACTTTATAACAGAATATTGCTTCAGGACTTAACACTAAGAATCCATGTGCAAAAACCACGTGGTATAAAGAGTTGTCGTTTATTTGTTTCGCTTAATTCTACTGCCACATATTTTCCAAATGTGGGCGAAGAACGACGTAAATCAACAGCTACATCTAATACACTTCCTTTTATAACACGAACAAGTTTAGCTTGTGCTGCATCACCTTTTTGATAATGTAACCCACGCAAAACACCATAACTAGATTTCGATTCATTATCTTGAACAAAGTTAATAGCTCCCAATATGGTCAGTAAAAACTTTTGCTATTCCATGATTCAAAGAAATAACCTCTGTCATCATTAAAGACCTTTGGTTCTATGATCCAAACACCTTTTAGTTCGGTTTCTGTGTATGTCATCTTCCAATTAGTTATTAATAAGTCGATTAGAATTATTATTCTACCCTTGATTTACTTTGTAAAACACCTCAAACAAATAAATTCTTTGGGTGTAATTACATTCTTATTATGCAAAGGTAGTTTTTTTAAATGCAATCAGCAAAAATGTTTTTTTAATAAAACTAAAGATATACAATTGTTATATTTTCATAACTCTATTATTATAAGATGTATAAGTTTTATGATAAAAATTTATACAGTTTAGATACTAAAGAGATGATGTTCTACAAATAAGAAAGTAGGATTATATTTTTCAAAAGACATACAAAAACTACTTCTATTATATCAAAAATACGAACAAAAAAATAGTAATACCTCAAAAGTTGAAATTACTACTAAAGAATAGGAAAATATCACTAAATTCACCCTTTTTAGCAATAAAAATTGATTAAAGATATCTCTTTTTCCTTTTTATTTTATTGTATCTTTGTTTATCATAAAAAAATTAGCAGCTATGGAACAAAAATAACATCTCAACAGAAAAAGAACGCAATGAAATACTCTCACTTTTCGAGATTGTTTATAGTGCTATAGAAGATTCTTTCAAGCCTGGAGACAAAGAAAAAAACTAAGTCTACATATCAATGCTGCGCTTGAAAGCAACCTTATTCCAAGAGACATTTTTTTGGTCTTAATCCTATCTTATTTTTCATTAGAAACAGCTCAAATCGCAATTAAAGAAATAGGATTAAAACGTGATGCTGTAATTGCTATACTCACTTTTTAATAGTGTGATTAATGAGTTTTCAACCATAGAAAACATACAGAAGACTTTTGGAGAAGGCGTCTTTACCATTGTAAAGGGATTATTACGCCTACACGAATTATATAAAAAGACGCCTGTAGTAGAAAGCGAAAACTTCAGAAATCTACTCATATCATTTGCCGAAGACATGCGAGTTATCCTGTTAATGATAGCCGATCGTGTGAATATGATGAGGCAAATTCGTGATACAAACAAAGAAGAGGAACGCAGAAGAGTAGCAGAAGAGGCTAATTATCTATACGCACCACTTGCTCATAAACTTGGTCTTTATAAGCTAAAGAGCGAACTAGAGGATCTAAGTTTAAAGTATCTTGAGCATGATGCTTACTATATGATCAAGGAAAACCTCAATGCAACAAAGAAAACTCGTGATGCTTATATAAGCAACTTCATTGCTCCAATCAAAGAAAAGCTAGAGAATGCTGGTCTAAAGTTCCAAATAAAAGGACGTACAAAGAGTATTCATTCTATCTGGCAGAAGATGAAAAAGCAGAAATGTGGATTCTCTGGAATATATGATTTGTTTGCTATTCGTATTATAATAGATTCTCCTGAGCAACAAGAAAAAAATGCAATGTTGGCAGGCTTATTCTATTATTACGGATATGTATCAACCTAACCCCAAACGATTACGTGACTGGTTATCTGTTCCAAAGTCTAATGGTTACGAGAGTTTGCACATCACTGTGCTCGGACCTGAGAACAAATGGGTCGAAGTTCAGATAAGAACTGAGCGCATGGACGAAATAGCAGAGCATGGACTTGCAGCACACTGGCGTTACAAAGGCGTTAAAAGTGAAAGCGGAGTTGATGAATGGTTGGGTAATATTCGTGCAGCATTAGAACACAATGACGACTTGCAATTGATGGATCAATTCAAGTTAGATCTCTATGAAGACGAGGTTTATGTATTCTCTCCCAAAGGAGATTTGTATAAATTAGCAAAGGGAGCAACAGTTTTAGACTTTGCTTTCCATATCCATTCGGGCATTGGTTGTAAGTGTGTTGGAGCCAAAATAAATGATAGAAACGTTTCTATTAAAGAGGTGTTACATTCTGGTGACCAAGTAGAAATTATCACTCAGAACAACCAAAAGCCCAATAGAGATTGGCTAAAGATTGTAAAAACATCTAGAGCTAAATCGAAAATACGACTCGCTTTAAAAAAGAAACTCAAGCAAAAAACAGGCTTATATGCTAAGGAAATGCTTGAGAGAAGATTCAAAAAAATAGAAAGATAGATATAGACGAATCGGTGATGTCTCATCTTGTAAAAAGATTGGGATTCAAAGAAATGTCTGACTTTTTCAAGCAAATAGCAGATGAGAAATTAGACCTTAATGAGGTTGTTGATAAGTACTTAGAAGTTAGAGATTATGATATGAACGCTAACCCTACGCAACCTGCGAGGTCTGCGGAGGAGTTCAACTTTTCGATAACCCTAATGAGGAGAAAAAACAAAAAGAAAGCGATGATATTCTAGTTATAGATAAAAAAACTTAAAAGGGTATTGATTTCTCTCTAGCAAAATGTTGTCACCCTATTTATGGCGATGATGTTTTCGGCTTTGTAACCGTTAATGGCGGTATAAAAATTCACCGTTGCGACTGTCCTAATAGTGCAGAACTACGCCGAAGATTTGGCTATCGTATTGTAAGAGCACGCTGGAGTGGTAAAGGAACTTCACAATATAGCACTATAATGCGTATTGTTGGAAATGACGATATTGCGATAATCAACAATATTACTAGTATTATTTCAAAAGAAGATAAAAATTACTTTACGTTCAATCAACATCGAATCACACGACGGACTGTTCACAGGGTAATTTAACAATACTACTTCAAGACACAATTAAAACTAGATAGTTTGATAAAGAAAAATCAAAAACAATTAAAGGTGTAAAAACAAGTTAGTCGCCTTTAATCATCAACTTTTCATATTTTAATATCAGTACAAAAAGAAAAATAGACCAGCTTTTTATTAATTTAAAAGTTGGTCTATTGTTTCAATACCTTTGATAGTACAAATTCCTCGAATAAGTGTAAAAAAACAATATCACGGAAAAAGATATTCCATTCCAAATTCTTTGTACAACTCATTATCTATGGCCTCTTTCAGTGAAACAGTGAACATATTTGAGATGATTCGTGGATTCAAATCCTTTCTAAAGAAACCTTCTTCTACACCACGATTAAATAACCATTCAAAGTTAGTATCACGCTCTTTATCCCTTGCATCAAAATAATTTATAACTCGTTTGTATTTACACAGTTCTTCTAAAAATAAAGGATTAAGTTGCAAGAAATGTTCTAACTTTATTTTATAAGAGAAGATAATAATTTCAATTGCGTTAGGATTAGATTCTTCTATGTATTGTTCGATTCTTGATTCATGTGTTTTATCATGCTTTTTTTAACGCACTCTAACAACAAATCTTCCTTAGTTGGATAGATCTCATAGAGTGTACGTTTAGATATAGAAAGATAGTTCGCAATGTTATCCATCTTTACTTGTCGTACTCCATTTGCATAAAATTCTTTCTCAGAATATTCTAAAAATTCTTTCTTTCAGTTCGTTTCTGTAATCGTTCACTATACAATCTTTATTCATTAAAATGCTGTTTTTCGGGTACAAAGGTATAAAAAAACATCTAAAAACAGCCTTATTTCATTTTTTTTAGTATCTTTGTCAGTTGGATTATCCAACTTATTAAAGTTTTAAGATTATGACAAAAGTTACAAAAAGAAGCGGCTCTTCACTATCACAATGAAGGCCGTCCAGGAAAGATCGAGATAAAGCCAACAAAGCCTTATAGCACACAAAGCGATTTAAGTTTAGCTTATTCGCCTGGCGTTGCTTATCCTTGTTTAGAAATACAACAAAAATCCTAACGACGTTTTTTTCAATACACCAATAAAGGTAACCTTGTTGCCGTTATTTCTAATGGTACCGCAGTTTTAGGGCCTAGGAGATATTGGTGCAATGAGCGGAAAACCCGTAATGGAGGGTAAAGGACTACTCTTTAAGATTTATGGAGGTGTTGATGTGTTCGATATTGAGGTTGATGAAAAAGACCCAGAGAAGTTCTGTGAGACTGTAGAACGTATTGCTTGTACCTTCGGAGGTATAAATCTTGAAGATATTAAAGCACCTGAATGTTTTTATATTGAAGAGAGATTGAAAAAGAATCTCGATATTCCTGTAATGCACGACGACCAACATGGTACTGCAATTATTAGTGCTGCAGGTCTTATAAATGCACTTGAGGTAGCTAATAAACAAATAGATAAAGTTCAAGTTGTTATTAACGGAGCTGGAGCAGCTGCTATTTCAACGGCAAAACTATATCTTTCTCTCGGCGTTAAGAAAGAAAATCTCATTATGTTAGATTCTAAAGGTGCAATAACTACCGATAGAACAGACTTAAATGAACAAAAGAAATTCTTTGCAAGCAGCAGAACTGAGGTGAAGACTCTAACAGATGCGATGAAAGGTGCAGATGTATTCTTGGGTGTTTCTAAAGCTGATGTAGTATCACAAGAGATGATTCTATCAATGAATAGCCATCCAATTGTATTTGCTTTGGCTAATCCTAACCCTGAAATTACATACGAAGCAGCTACAGAATGCCGTCCTGACGTATTAATGGCAACAGGAAGATCTGATTATCCCAACCAAATCAATAACGTACTTGGTTTCCCTTATATCTTCAGAGGTGCACTAGACGTTCGTGCTACTGCAATTAATGAGGAGATGAAACAGGCTGCAGCTTATGCTATTGCAGCTCTTGCAAAAGAAGAAGTACCTACAGAAGTGAAAGAAGCATACAATGTTAGCGACTTAAAGTTTGGTGCTCAATACTTCATTCCTAAACCAGTAGACCCACGATTACTTGTTAAAAGTAAGTACAGCTGTAGCTAAAGCTGCTATCGAAAGTGGTGTTGCAAGACAGCAAAATAACAGACTGGGACGCTTATGCTAAGCATATTGAAGCTCTTAAAAGAGATTAAAACAAAGAGTAAATAATTTATATTTAAAGGGACATAGAGACTTTTTGGGATTCTATGTCCCTATATATTTTAAAGAAGAAGATAATAATATGACGATATTTCCATGTGCCAAGATAAATTTAGGACTAAACATTGTGTCTAAACGACCTGATGGTTATCACAATTTAGAAACGGTATTCTACCCCATTCCTCTTCATGATGCACTCGAGGTGCACACAATTGACAATGAGTTTCCTACTTCTTTCAATTGCGATTTAAAAGTAACAGGGATGTCGTTCAATGAAGATGAGCAAGAAAATCTTGTAGTGAAGGCATATAAACTTCTTGCGAATGATTTTCAACTGCCACGACTTCATATTCATCTCCACAAAGAAATACCTGCTCAAGCAGGGTATGGGAGGGGTTCTAGCGATGCAGCTTTCATGCTAAAAGCTCATTAATGACTATTGCAACTTACAACTAACAAGTTCTCAATTAGAAGAGTATGCTGTTCAACTTGGCGCCGATTGTCCTTTCTTTATTAATTGTTTGCCTGCCTATGCAGAAGGAATTGGAGAGCAGTTAACACCTATCCCTTCTTTAAAAGAAAAACTATCCCAATATTATATCGTTGCGGTTAAGCCCTTGGTATCTATATCTACCAAAGGAGCCTTTTGGTATGATTACTCCCCAAAAAGCCTGCAATAAACTGTAGGGATATTATTGAAAAAGCCTATAAAAAGAATGGAAAGAGCTACTTATTAATGACTTTGAGGCTCCAATTTTCAAAATGAATCCTGAGCTGAAAGACATCAAAGAACAACTCTACCTAAATGGTGCTGAATATGCAGCGATGAGTGGAAGCGGTAGTACTATATTCGGTTTATTCTCTCAAGAACCAACTCCAAATCAATTAAGACTCAACATTGAGGCTGCAATACATTGTATAAAACTATAAAGATAGAATGTTTCTGAACACGAACTACTTCAACGTTCACCAATAAGCATATCTACTTTTATAGTAAAAAGACTTTACAGGTGAAAGCATAACAAAGCAACATCTTTGTTATGCTTTCTTTTTTCCTCCTACTTGAATAGATTGAAACATTATTATAAAAAGCATAGCATTTAGTTGACAAAAGCAGTGAAATTAGATCGCAAGAACACTGCTTTTAATCAGTAAAAAGATAGAGATTTAGGACTATCCTCATTGAGTTCGAATTGTATATAAAAAGAAAAGCTCAACTAGAAATAAATTCTTGCTGAGCATTTTTGTAGTGGATAGGGGAATCGAACCCCTATGCCAAGATTGAGAATCTTGTATCCTAACCGTTAGATGAATCCACCATTATAACACCACTTGTATCGAAGCACCTTCTTAAATGGTGATGCAAAGATACATATATTTTATAAAACCGCCAAAAACTACAGAATATTTTTCAGCATAAAATAAAACATTGAGCTATTTATCTATTTTCAGTAGAATCATAACTCAATGTTCTTTTATTTTAATGTAGCTACTACTCTATTGTAATAACAAAATAAATATACTTTCATTATTCTGCAGGACACTCATACTTGTCGCCTGTTTCTTTTATAAGTTTGCGTGCAAAAGCATTTGAAAAGCCTGGACGTTTAACCGCAGCACCTGTTCCTTCTGGGGTTCTTACAAACACTCCGTTCTTCTCAGGCTTAACTGTCATATCGTTAAACTTCACAATTAGACGAACAGCAAGGTCTTTTCCAATGGTGCAACATCTGTTGTGCTTTATCGTTACTATATTGATTCAACAAGCTAATTGCCTTTGCTTTATCTGTATTGTATAATGCAACAGCTTGCTTTTCAATAGTCAATTGATTAGCAAAATAGCTATTCTCTAAACTGTCTCTCACCTCTTTCAAGGTTGGGAACATCTGATTATAGCGTGGATAAACCATGTTTGACACCCAATTGCACACCCAAAATGCATTCTTATCAGAGAATGTTACAGCATCTGCTCCAGGTGTATTGTAACATTCAGGCTGTGTTGTATTACCGCAATAAATAGGAGTATATGCCACCATATTACCATCATCATTACCAAACCACAACACTCCTCCAACCTCTCTAGGCAACCATGAACGCAATTGAGCAACGTAAGAGAAAGCTGTTTGTTGAGTAGAAACAGGACGTTCGTTAAAATAATTTTTTTCCATCTACCTTTGAAACGTAAAGGTGTTGGACGATAAGGCATTTCCCAAACACCGCCTCCTACACTTGAAGAATCTAGCGCAAGTGGTGTGTTTTCATAATGATCACGCATACAAGCCATAACATCTTGCACGCTAACCTTTTTATTTGGCACAATCCATAAAGGCATATCCTCTGCATCTTTGTCCTTTCCTAAAGCCCAAGGAAGATATTTATCAAAAATCGTTTGCAAAGTGATTAAAGAAACTCCACACACGAGCATCACAGAAACGACGACCTCCAAAAAGTTGGTTTTGCATAAGTATCTCGCCATGAGAAATCCTTGTCTTTTTCCAGTAAACCAACCCTTTGAACGTGCAAAAGAAATAACGTCCTTAGAATAAAGCACATTAGCTTTATCGTTCATATTGAACCTGGTTATTCTACTTTGATTGGCATGAGCACATATTGCATCATCGGGTACACGCAAAGCAACCCATACTACGCCTTTAGAGCCTGGTCCTTTACCCATCATTTCCATAATCCAAGCCTCGTTAGGATCGCATATTGTAAAAGTTTCTCCACCACTATTGTATCCGTAAGTTTGTGCAAGAGTGGTCATTACCTGAATTGCTTCACGAGCAGTTTTAGAACGTTGAAGAGCTAAATAGATAAGAGAACCGTAGTCAAGGATACCTGTTGAGTCTTCCATTTCTTCTCGTCCGCCATACGTTGTTTCTGCAATAGAAACCTGAAACTCATTAATATTGCCAATAACATTATAGGTTTGAGGAGCCTCAGGGAATAACTCCTTGATATTTATTTGTATCCCAGTTGAATATTTTTTTCGCATGGTTCCTTTAGGATGAGTGCCTGCAGGATAATGGCATAAATTGATAAACAAGCCATAATCATCGGCATTATAGGTACAAATTACAGACCCATCGGCACTGGCTTTCTTTCCAACAATAAAATTAGTGCAGGCATTAGCCATATCTACTAAGCCTAAGAAAGCTGATAATAGTAATAATTTTCTCAACATATAAAAAGTTTTTTTAATTTGAAAAACTACAATATATCTAATATTTCAAATAAGTTCATTTTTTTATTCTAAGAGTGTATTACAAATAAAGGAAGAACACCCTTATGAAATAAAGTAAGCTAGAATAAAAATACAAAAAGAATATTATATTATGGCAACATTATTGGCAGGTTACATCTAAATGTGATGGATGTAAGTTTGTTGTGGCTACCTACTACTCTTCTTCCCTAATGGTAAGCGAGTCTTTTTTTGTACCTCTTCTGGCTTCTCTTCTTTTTTTATTTTCGTTCTGATGTATACGTATTAAATGGATATTTCTCAATGCCATTAATCGCAAGGTTGTTGAAGTATAGGCATTGATCTCTGAACCATTACCTAAAAGGAAGAATCCTTTTATACTCTTAATACCGTGCTTATGAATGTCATTAAACTCCATTGAATACGAGCTTGACGAGCTCATACGAACAGTTTGTGATGCAATGCTATCATTATTGTATGTAACTGACATCACACAAACACCATCACGCACTCCATCTTGATAAATAAATTGTGCATCAAAGGCAAGCAACAACTTATCTCCTTTATGATAGGTTGAATCTACTTTAAGTGTGAAAGAATAGAGATTTGTAGGTGCATAAGGTGTTAGAACAATGCCATTGTCTGCCTGCCACACGTTAGTTGTATCTCCATTGGCACTATTAAATGCAGAATTAGCAAGGTCTCCAATTGCAGAGCCATTGGCTTTTGCTTCTGCAGAGAATCGCTCTGAAAGATGTTCGTATATCTTTTTAATTCATCTGCATGACGAAGATAATACACCATTGACGAATCAAACTCGGCAGAAGTGACGTTATGCTTCTTTAGAATATTATTCTTATAATAATAAAGAGCGGTTGTGTCGTTTTTAAGCGACGTAATTCCTTCTGCTAAGTGATATTCATAGAGAATATCTCCAAGCTCTGAAGGTTGAATATAACGATTAGGTACACCTGGTTTGCATGCCACAAACAAGATTAAAGATATACTCATTATCTGTAATAATGCAAGATGTCTCTTTATAAATACCATTATATCTGCGATCAAAAAAACAACAATAAACGAACTAATACTTGCTTAATTTTCCTCTTTCTTTTTTGATTTCTTTGAGAAGAAATTAAGACTTAAGCCTTCCATCTCTTTTCTATAAAAAAGAATGAGCAGAACAACTCCACAGCTAATTGCTGCATCTGCAAAAGTTAAATACGGGCGAGAAGAATATAAATTCATGTCCTCCCCACACTGGAACCCATTCTGGCCAAGTGGTAACTATTAAAGGAAAAATAGAACATGTCTACAACTTTTCCTTCTAGAAAACCAGCATAACCTGTTCCAAAAGGAACGAGCTCTGAGACGTTAAAGGGAGTAGATGCGTTAAAGATCAAACCATAAAACATCGAATCTATCATGTTACCAATAGCTCCTGCCAATACTAATGCAAGACAAGCAACATAACCTTTACGATGAGTTGTTTTGGTTATTTTACAAACATAATATCCTATTGCGGTGATGGCAATAAGTCTAAAAAAATGCTGAGTACAATCTTATTGATGAACGTCATACCATAAGCCATACCGTTATTTTTCAATAAATGTAATCTTAAACCACGACGTAATGGGGATTGATTCACCTAAAGACATCGTAGACTTAACCTCAAACTTTATAATTTTGATCAACGATTAGTATGGCCAAAAACAATGAACCATACTAATCGTAAACTTATGATATTCTTTAAAAATATTCTTCACCTTGTGCTTCAATAGTTATTTTTTTCTCATTTGCTTTGATGCTACACTCAAAGTAGCATGAGGCACTGCACGCAAGCGTTCTTTTGGAATTAGCTCACCAGTGATTCTATCTATACCATAAGTTTTATTCTTAATGCGGACTAAAGCAGCCTCTAATCCTTGAATAAACTTATTCTGTCGATTTGCCATCTCAACCAATTCTTCTTTAGATTGAGTTGTACTTCCCTCTTCTAAAAGCTTTATATTTTGGAGATGTATCATCAACATCATTACTATCTGCATTCATTAATTGTCTGATCATCTCATCATAACTCTGACGAGCAATAGCAATCTTTTCATTGATTATAGTGCGGAATTCTTCCAATTCCTCATCACTATACTGAGTTTTTACAGTCATAGATTAATCCTTGTTTTTTTAATTTCTAAATTACTTTCCGTTATACTTTCTGGATCTTTATATTAAGTTTAAAGTCATCAAAATCAACTTCTTCACCGTCATTAGCTGCAATTGTGATATTATCAGCTAACACTTGACCTTTGATATATTCTCCATAATGGTCAATTGCAGCGTGCATTTTGTCATGTTCTGCAACCACAATATCGATACGGTCTGTTATTTCTAGACCATTATCTTTACGCATATTTTGAATACGATTAATCAACTCACGAGCCAAACCTTCTTGTAATAACTCTTCAGTTAATTCAACTTCAAGTGCAACTGTTACGTTACCTTCGTTTGCAACCAACCATCCTGAAATGTCTTCGTTAATGATTTCAACATCTTCTTTCTCGAGAATCACTTCTTGTTCTGCAATAACTCCAAGAACATAGTTTACTTTTTCTTTCAAGCTACGCTCTATTTCAAGAATATCTTCTTGTGTTAGAGTATTCACTTTATTAGCAATGTCTTTCATTAACTTACCATATTTCTTACCAAGAGTACGGAAGTTACATTTTTATTTTCTTCACTAAAAACGCCATCACCTTCGATGAAGTTTAGTTCTTTTACATTCACTTCGTTCTTAACAAGCTCTGCAATAGCCTCAATATGTTTGCGTTGTTCATCATCAACTGCAGGAACCATTATCTGCTGAAGTGGCTGACGCACCTTGATATTTACCTTTCTTCTAAGAGCCAAAATCATTGATGTTATCTTTTGAGCAATGCTCATTCGCTCTTCAAGGTCATGATCAATATATTCTTCTTTAGCCTCTGGATAATGTGCTAAGTGTACAGAATCGAATGCTTCACGATGTGTTGCAGACATTAAGTCGCAATATAATCTATCTGCAAAGAATGGTGCAAATGGCGCTAATAATTTCGAAATGGTTTCCAAACATGTGTAAAGAGTTTGATAAGCACTTAGTTTATCTGTACTCATTTCTTTACCCCAGAAACGTTTTCTGTTCAATCTTACATACCAGTTTGATAAATCATCATTCACAAAAGCATCAATCAAACGACCTGCTTTAGTAGGACTGTATTCAGAAAGCTCCTTATCTACATTGCGAATCAATGTGTGTAAGCAAGATAATATCCATCTATCAATCTCTGGACGCTCATTCAATGGAACTTCTTTCTCTGCAAATGAGAATCCATCAACATTGGCATAAAGAGCAAAGAATGAATAAGTGTTATATAAAGTACCGAAAAATTTACGACGAACTTCGTCTACTCCCTCTTTATCGAACTTAAGATTATCCCATGGTTCACTATTGGTCATCATGTAGAAACGTACAGAATCTGCTCCATACTTTTCTATCATATCAAATGGATTCACCACATTACCAACGTGCTTACTCATCTTATTACCCTTAGAGTCAAGTACAAGACCTGTTGAAATAACGTTCTTAAAGGCAACACTATCAAATATCATGGTTGCAATTGCATGTAGAGTGAAGAACCAACCACGTGTTTGGTCTACACCTTCATTGATAAAGTCTGCAGGGAAAGCAAGACCTTTATCTATCAAATCCTTATTTTCAAAAGGATAATGCACCTGTGCATAAGGCATAGCACCAGAGTCAAACCAAACGTCTACGAGGTCGGTTTCACGGGTCATTACCTTTCCTTTGCTACTAACAAGAACGATATTATCAACATAAGGACGATGAAGATCTACCTTATCGTAATTCTCTTTTGAGTAATCTCCAGGAACAAAGCCATTATCTTTCAATGGGTTTGAAGACATAAAGCCTGCTTTTACAGCCTCTTCAACCTCATTATACAACTCTTCTAACGAGCCAATACACTTTTTCTTCACCATCTTCATCTTTCCATATAGGTAGTGGTGTACCCCAGAAACGAGAACGAGATAAGTTCCAATCGTTTAGATTTTCAAGCCAATTACCAAATCTTCCTGTACCAGTTGATTCAGGTTGCCAGTTAATTGTCTTGTTCAATTCAAACATTCTAGCCTTCTTAGCTGTACTCTTTATAAACCAACTATCTAGTGGATAATAAAGAACTGGCTTGTCAGTACGCCAACAATGAGGATAGTTGTGTACATGCTTCTCTATTTTGAACGCAGTTCCTTCCGCCTTCATTTCGAGAGCTATAATCAAGTTGAGATCTTCTGCAGCATTAGCAGCTTTCTCATCATATCCGTTTACGTTAAATTCTGGAGCATAAGCGTTCTTCACATAGTCTCCAGCATGATGTTGATAAGCCTCAACATCAACACATTTTGCAACGAAGTTGTCATCTAGTTCATCTACATTATAATATTTACCTTGTAGATCAACCATAGGACGTGTTTCGCCTTTCTTATTGATTAAGATAACAGGAGGAATGCCCGCATCGTTTGCAACCTTAGCATCATCAGCACCAAAGGTATTTGCAATGTGTACAATACCGGCACCATCTTCTGTTGTTACATAGTCTCCTGGAATAACACGGAATGCTTCTTGAGACATTTCAACAAAGCGTTCTTTTCCGTTTTCAGATGTAAATACATTTTCAGGATGAGCTTCTGCAAAACGAGTAACAAACTCTGCAGCATTATTATCTAGCTTTTGCACTTGGTTTTTACCCATGGCATTAATTGATAATAATGTATTCCCTACGAGTTCACTACCCTTATAACTACCAATTACTTTATAAGGAATAACCTTATCGCCTTGCTTATATTCGTTTAGAGGAAGGTCTTTTCCTTCTGCACTTAGATAAGCATTTAAACGAGATTCTGCCAATATAAGAGTTACAGGTTGTGCGTTATATGGATTGTATGTTTGAACTGCTACATAGTCAATGTTTGGTCCAACACATAAAGCAGTATTAGAAGGAAGAGTCCAAGGGGTTGTTGTCCACGCCATAAAATATGGAGTTCCCCACTCTGTCCATTCGCTCTTTGGTTCTGCGACCTTAAATAATGCAGTTACAACTGTATCTTTTACATCTCTATAACAGCCAGGTTGGTTCAACTCATGACTTGACAATCCTGTTCCAGCACCTGGTGAATAAGGCTGAATAGTATAACCTTTATATAGATATCCCTTTGTATAGAATTGCTTTAAAAGCCACCAAAGAGTTTCAATATACTTGTTTTCGTATGTGATATAAGGATGTTCTAGGTCTACAAAATAACCCATCTTCTCTGTCAACTCACGCCATTCTTCTGTAAATTTCATTACATTTTCACGGCATTTGTGGTTATACTCTTCTACAGAAATATATTTATCAGATGCTTTATTGTCGATATCTTTCTTTGTAATACCTAGCTCTTTCTCTACACCAAGCTCAACAGGAAGACCATGTGTGTCCCAACCTGCTTTACGATGAACCTGAAAACCTTTCATCGTTTTATAACGGTTAAAAGTATCTTTAATTGCTCTTGCAAGAACATGGTGTATACCTGGGTGACCATTTGCAGAGGGTGGACCTTCAAAGAACACAAATTCTGGACAACCTTCACGTTCTTCTATTGAGCGATGGAAGATGTCTTTAGACTGCCATGCAGCCAATATTTCATTATTGGTCTTTGTTAAATCCAGACCAGAATATTCTGCAAATATCTTACTCATATACTTAATATTGTTTTTTTATCGTTAATTTACTAGGTGGCAAAGGTAACAAAAAAATATATTAACAACAAATTTTTTTAAAAAGTCTAGTTGCATTTTCATTATACCCCTATTGATAATATTCATTTGTAAAAAGAATTCTCCTTTTACATTTCAACTCCATCAAAAAGAAACTTTTTATCAAATGTTTTTTTAGCTTTAAAAATATAGCTCTTATTATTGATATTATTGGTCTTTTTACTACCTTTGACTATTAGTTATTTTTAAGTTTACATCGTAAATATGCTTATTTCGTCGATCATATTTTTGTAATAATCAGATTTTAAAAAGAAGGAGATTTAAACATGACAATTAATGAGTTATTATATAAAATAAAAAGATTCTGATAATAAAGATGTTATATTAAATAGTTTAAACGAAGCATCTAAGCTAATATTAAAGTAAGTATATGATAGAAGTTGAAGGAATAAGATGCTATCCTATCGAGATCGAAAAACTATTATTTTAAACCTCAAGTTTTTCGAAGATTGCTATGTCCATTTAAATGAAATTCAAAAAGAATCATTTTGGCGAGTTGTATGTTCATCGACTCGGAAAAAGATGCGACAAGTAAATATAAGATGGATAATAGAGTGTGCATGGGTATTGTTCTTTCCAACTCCGAGAATTATTTTTATAGTGTACTTATTCGCAGTGCAAGATTTGAAGACGACAGAACTATTTTCGGTCCAAATAACGTTTTAACTCACTTTGTACAGTTGCTTAATCAAAAACTCAACATCATAGATCCCAGTTTCTTTTGAAAATAAAAAGAAAAAGGAGGTTTCACGATGAGTGCTATTTTTTTCCTTTTATAGAGAAACAAACAAGCACTTTTCTTAGCAGATAAAGAAGAAGATCTTAGAGATAAAAGTTATCTAATGTATTCTTCAAGAGTAGGCATTGGGGATGAGAATCTATATTTTAGAAATCTTCCACTAAGAACTTTGATTGGTAAACTATCTAAAGACTTTGACTTTAAGGAGAAGACACTAATACTCAAGAACTATCTTGAAAGCCATAATCTAAAAGGAGAAGAAGCTAAAAGAATAACAAAAGAGCTTACAGAATGTGGTGTAAAAAGATGCATAAGTCAATACTTAAACGCACCTACTCTATTTTAATTAAACAAAAAAATCCCGATACTATTTTAAATATATAGCACCGGGATTAAAGTTATATTTTATATAAAGTATTTAGTTTTCACAGAACTGCTGATCTTCAATACAACTCTTAAGATCTTCACCTCTAAGATCTTTTGCGATAATCTCACCTTTCTTATTAACTACTAAGATATGTGGAATAGATTCTACTCCATATAATCTTGCGGCTGCATTATCCCATCCTTGAAGGTCAGAAAGTTGTGTCCACGACATTTTATTTTCTTCAATTGCACTCTTCCAGCTATCTTCATCTTCATCTAAAGAAATACCAACGATACCAAGTCCACAGTCTTTATATTTGTTATATAAACTAACAAGATTAGGAACTTCATGCATACAAGGTCCGCACCAGCTTGCCCAAAAATCTACAATTGTAATTTCGTGCTTTGCAACTTCATCTTTTAATGATATCTTTTTACCATCAACACTAGTCATAGTAAAATCTTTTATCATCTCTACATTAGGTGTATAGTTTGTAGAATCGCTCACCTCTTCAGTTGAAGCAACTACAGGTTTCGCTTCTTTCTTCTTACAACCTACTAAACAAACTGATGCAATTATAGCAAAGAATAAATACTTCATTTTCATACTTTTACACTAAATATTGTGAAGAAATACTTTCATTAGAAACAACTCTGCATATTGTCTCAGCAAACATGTCAGCAACTGAAAGTTGTTTTACCTTTGAACTATCCTTACAATAAGGAATAGAATCAGTGAAAACAATTTCTTCTAAGGCAGAAGCATTTACTCTTTCTGTTGCAGGACCACTCATTACACAGTGTGAAGCACATGCACGTACGCTCAATGCTCCAGCTTCTTTCATAATATCTGCAGCCTTTGCAATTGTTCCTGCTGTATCAACCATGTCGTCAACAATAACAACATTCTTTCCTACAACATCACCAATAATCTGCATTGTGTCTACAACATTAGCACGAGCACGTGTCTTGTTACACAAAACAAGCGGACATCCTAAGTATTTTGCATAAGTATTAGCACGCTTACTACCACCAACATCAGGACTAGCAATAACTAAATTATCTAGTTTTAGGCTTTGAAGATAAGGTAAAATAACTCCAGAAGCATAAAGGTGATCTACAGGAACATCGAAGAAACCTTGAATTTGGTCTGCATGAAGATCCATTGTTATAAGACGATCGATACCTGCAACCATTAAAAGATCAGCAATAAGCTTTGCTCCAATACTAACTCTAGGCTTGTCTTTTCTATCTTGACGTGCCCAACCAAAGTAAGGAATAACAGCAATAATATTACGAGCTGACGCACGTTTTGCTGCATCTATCATGAGCAAAAAGCTCCATCAAGTTGTCTGAAGTAGGGAAAGTACTCTGTACCAAGAATACATCTCGTCCACGAATAGACTCCTCATAAGATACCGCAAACTCACCATCTGAGAAGCGAGTAACGACTAAATTACCCAAAAGGGACAGTTTAAACTTTTACAGATTTTTCTCTGCAAGATATCTCGAACTAGTGCCCGAGAAAAATTAAAAAAAGAGTTATTTTTCACTCATCATCTTAATATTTTTAGAAATAAGAATCGATATATAATTATTCTGAATTTATTTGTTACTTATTAACCTATGGCTCTTTTTATCTTTTTGGAAATGATGAATTAAATCTCTGTAATCAGTTTGGTTTTGAATATCAAATCTATTCCAAAGATCTTCACACAGCACAACTCCTCCAAAGCCTAATGCCTTCGCAACAGGTATAGTTTCTAAATTAATATTGCCCATTGCGTACACATTTTTTTATTTATATAACCACTCTTTTGCAGCCTTTTCTAAAAAGGTCTAAAGAGTATGTTTTAGTATCTGAAATTTTCTTGTTTAGGCAAAAAGGAAGTTCGAGAAAAAAACACATATTTAGAAATCTTTACGGTGTCTTTTAACAACGAAAGATCGCCACATGTTCTACTAACTTTTCCCCTTGTATCCTTCTGGTATTGGTGTGTCAATAGTGTCAAGATGTATTCCCCCGAGTTCAAACTCATTCTTTCAAATAAAAAAATTATCATGAACAGTTGTTCTTTTTTTCTATTATCCTCATTCAATAAAGAAAGCAATCTTTCTGAATAAATTGGAGATGCTTCCCATTTACAAAGATGTAGATTTTTCCATACCCTCGTTGAAGAGAGTTGTAAGTATTTTTATCTTCTTCTACAAAGAATGTAGAATGGGTCATTACTGCGAGTTTCATCTGCATTTGTTTTATTGGCACTACAAAAGTATAAAAAAACAGATAACAAGCAATTATATCCTACATAATTACATCTTTAGTTGAAAAATAATTAAAACGAAACGAACTATTATCAAAATTTCCAACGCAATTGCATCTCTACATAATTCTTAGATTCTTTCACATTTACAGCATCTTTTTCTATTGATTTTCTTATTATGATGATAGAAAAGAACCACTTATCTTTGCAATGAGCATTAAACTATTATTGATATCCCAACGATTACCTAATGCATAGTGAAAAACCTTTTTCCATAGAACATAGGAAAAGAAAAATTGATAAAGAAGACCACGCTCATAAGCATATATCCTACTATCATAATCATCGGTATTGTAATAAGAAATAGTTCCAAAGATATTACAAGTATTAGTTTTAAAGAATCCACTTTGTTCCAATCTCCACCCTAAACTATTCTCTAAAAAATGATGATAAACCACATCGAAGTTTGTTTGTGTACCCCATTGAATTCCATCATATCCCAAAGAAAAGCGGGCTTTATGAATTATTTCATTGGTTATTAACTCATTCTTCTTATCCTCTTTCGGTCTCATTTTACATTTATAGCGCAATAAGTAGGTCCATTTTTTTTGCTGCAACTTGACACTTAGAAATGGCTCGACAGCCCAAGAGGCTTCTGATATTTGATATTTAGGGCCAGGGGAAAAAAAGCAAAATCTACATAACCTGTTATAGATAAAGATTGAATGGGATGATAAGAAGCACCCTAAAAAAACAAGCCACTTTCATTTTGTAGATGTCTTCCTTCATTAAAAGCATTACCTAAAAAGAGAATAGTATCGATAGCTATACCATCTTTGAAAGCAAGGTAAGTTTTAGTAAACTTGTTAACTGGTAATTGATTGAATTAATAGTTGCAAAGGCTTTTTGATCATTCATTGCCGTCTCACCATGTACCACCACTCGCCTACTTAAATAGCTATAGTCTACTCCTATATTATAAAAGGTAGAACCTTCAGGATAGAACTGCTTGTATATTTGATTTTCTATTAGGAAGAAGAGGTTTACTAAATCCTGTGAATGCCGTTGTTAATCCAACTCCAAATCCATTTCTCTTCCAACCAACTCTCAATCCTCCCGCCCATTGATAAGCATTATTTTTTTTCTATCCATCTCACTCTCTGTGCGATGCAATCCTGTCTTTAAAAAGGGTTACAATAGACTCTTTTGTCTTTGGTTAAAGTAGCATCAACAGCCCTATAAGACGTCCATAATGTTGTTTCAAAAGCATTTCGACCAGCTTAAAGTAGTAGCTAACCCTTGCATAAAATTAGCAGAAGAAGCCGAAGAATGACCCCTTATGTTGGTGTTGACTTTATCGATACTTGCAAGTGATATCTGTTTTCCAAAGTTGAAATCATTATTGATAACAAGTCCCATTCCTGTTTTTAAACGATACCGCCCTATCACCATTTGCTTAATAATACCAACTCGCTGCAATGCAAGATAATAAGAGTAGAAATCGTATCCATCTTTATTCTTATATTGAAAGAATGGTTCTCCCATGTCTTGAGAAGCCGTAAAACCCACCTTTAAGTAATCTGAAAACTGAAATTTATAACGCAATTGATGTTTAAGAGCATAGCCTAAGTATCTATTTGCGCTGAGGTTTTGCTTTTTCTAAAGGCACTTTTTGCCATAGCCATAAAAAGTTGAACGTCCATACTTAAAGGCCGTTTCAAACCCAGGAAAAAAATTTCTGCTTTGAATGGCATCAAGGGTTAAGAAATGAAGCAAAAGATGTCGACTTACAGCATCTAAAGGCTCAACCAAAACCAATTCGGAAAGTGTTTTTAATGGCTTATACTTATAAACATACTCAACAATGCCTTCTATTTGCTCTCCAGATAAAAAAGTTAAAAGCCTCTAACTCTTCTTTTTGTAATAGAGTTGATACTCATTTTATTATCAGCATGCTCACTTAAAAACATCATATAACTCTTGTGCTGCTTCGTGCTCTAACATATTTATATTTACAAACTCTTCATAGTCTTTTACCCAGTCGGCCTTTGATTGAGCATGAACTAAAGCTACAGAAAAGTAAGTACAAACGATGAAAACGAGTCGCAGAAGAGTTGTTTTCGATATACAAAAATAGAAAAAGCATATCGCCTTATACCTATACTTTTAAAGATTAAAAGAATAGGTATGCGAAATACAACTAATAACTTACAAAGTGTTGGATAGCACCATTTTGATGATAATCGACTATCATCCATATCTCAAAAAGGTTAGTTTGGCTTATTTATAATAAAGGTAGGAAGAGTTTCTATATTGAGTCGCCTTTCAAAACAGCTGCATCTGTTATGGGAACAACCATACGAAGCTCTTCTTTTTGGCTCCATTGCACTTGATAAGTCTTACCATTAAAATGGTCAAGCAACATAAAATTATAGATATTGCTAGTTGAATAAAGCTCAAAACGTCCGTTTTTCACCTTCACTATTCTGAGTTAAAGATTGGTCGTTCAATATCCATTCGCCTTGCTTTCCTGACTCAAGACTATATTGAACCTGCCATATCTTTCCTGTCCTTGTATCAAGTTTTTAAGAAGGTCCATATGTTTTTGTGTTGGATACAATTCGTAGCGAACACCATTATTCACCTCTTGTTTTGGGTTCATTTTGCGTTTTTCTTATCAACTTTAGAACAAGAAGTTGCAACACATAAAAAGGGTAAAAAAAGAATTATAAATATATTACGCATGGTGATAGATTGATTTTTTTAGTTGTTTAGTATTTAGTAATTTCAAACTTTAGCAGTTTTTTTACTTTTAATGGTTATACAAAGATAATAGAAGTATAAAAGAAATACAAACAAAAAAATATACATTTTTTTACGACATAGATAAAAAAATAATTGACAAATAATACATGATATACTCATTTATGATAAAAACCCGAGGGTTAATAAGTTGATAGCAGAAGGATTAATATCATGCTATAAAAAAATAGTATTTTAACAATAAAGGGACTGCTATTAGGCAACAAAAACAATTGCTATTATCGATCAAAAGGGTAGTTATTTTACATAAAAAGATGAATTTTAAGACATAAAAAGAGGGTGAAACAATAAATGCTTCACCCTCTTTCCTATGTTAGAAATAATTATTTTACATCATTCCGCCCATTCCTGGTTGTCCCATTGCAGGCATTGCGTTATCTTCTGGCTTATCAACTATGATACATTCAGTTGTTAAGAACATTCCAGCAATTGATGCTGCGTTCTCTAAAAGCCACACGAGAAACCTTTGCAGGATCGATAACTCCAGCCTTACGTAGGTCCTCATAAACATCTGTTCTTGCGTTATATCCAAAGTCATTCTTACCTTCACGCACCTTTTTGAACAACGACAGCACCTTCTCCACCTGCGTTAGCTACAATCTGACGCAATGGTTCTTCGATTGCACGCTCAACGATATTGATACCTGTTTGTTCGTCTTGGTTATCACCCTTAAGTTCTTTTAGTGCGTCAAGAGCATGGATATAAGTAGAGCCACCACCAGCAACTACACCTTCTTCAATAGCTGCACGAGTTGCATAGAAAGCGTCATCAACACGGTCTTTCTTTTTCTTTCATCTCGACTTCGCTATTTGCACCAACATAAAGAACAGCTACACCTCCTGCTAATTTAGCAAGTCTTTCTTGCAACTTTTCTTTATCATAAGAGCTTGTTGTGCTTGCAATTTCATTCTTTATTTGGTTAACACGATCTTGAATGCTTTCCTTTGTTCCTGCACCATTTACGATAGTTGTGTTCTCTTTATCGATAGTTACTTTCTCTGCAGTACCTAACATTTCAAGAGTTGCTTGTTCAAGCTTCAATCCTTTCTCTTCACTTATAACAGTTCCACCTGTTAAAATAGCGATATCTTCAAGCATTGCTTTACGACGATCACCAAAACCTGGAGCCTTAACTGCACAAATCTTCAAACCAGCACGTAGACGGTTTACTACCAAAGTAGTCAAAGCTTCACTGTCAACGTCCTCTGCAATCACCAATAAAGGTCTGCCTGTTTCTGCTGCAGGTTGAAGAATTGGAAGAAAATCTTTGATGTTACTGATCTTTTTATCATATATAAGAATGTATGGATTGTCCATAACACACTCCATTTTTTCAGAGTCTGTTACGAAATAACCAGAGAGATAACCTCTGTCAAACTGCATACCTTCAACTACATTGATATAAGTTTCACGGCTTTTTACTTTCTTCAATAGTAATCACTCCATCTTTTACTTACCTTTCGCATTGCATCTGCAAGCAACTTACCTATTTCAGGATCGTTGTTCGCTGACACTGTTGCAACTTGCTCGATCTTATCGTAATTATCTCCAACTTGCTCAGAATTAGTTTTGATATAATCAACAACTGTCTTCACAGCCTTATCAATACCTCTCTTAAGATCCATTGGATTAGCACCTGCAGTTACGTTCTTTAGACCTTCAGTTACAATTGCTTGAGTTAAAATAGTTGCTGTTGTTGTTCCATCTCCAGCATCATCTCCAGTCTTACTAGCTACACTTTTTAACAAGTTGAGCACCAGTATTTTCAAACTTATCCTCTAGTTCTATTTCCTTTGCAACGCTCACTCCGTCCTTAGTAATAAGTGGAGCACCAAACTTTTTCTCGATAACTACATTGCGACCTTTAGGACCTAAGGTTACTTTTACAGCATCTGCAAGTTGGTCTACACCACGTTTTAAAAGGTCACGTGCATCTATATTGAATTTAATTTCTTTAGCCATAATGATAAATATTTATATTGTTGTTCTGTATTTTTATTTATTAAAAACTGCCAATACATCACTTTGACGCATTATAAGGTATTTAACACCTTCTAATTCAAGTTCTGTACCACTATATTTTCCATAAAGAACTTCATCACCTTCCTTCAAAAATCATAGGTTCATCTTTAGTTCCTTCGCCAACAGCAACAACGTTTCCCTTTAATGGTTTCTCTTTTGCTGTGTCAGGAATAATGATTCCTCCTACTTTTTCTTCAGCTTGTGCAGGTAGTACAAGCACTCTGTCTGCCAATGGTTTAATATTCATAATCATTAAATTTATATTTATTACTTATATTATTTTCTTGTAGCTTGAAATATCAAAAAAACTATGCCAAAGACACATTTGGCAGTAATTTGACAAGAAAATTGCAATTTGTTTCTGCTTAACATTGATTTATTAAGCCATTCTATAACATATATTTTTGCCTAAGTGATAGAGCTATTTATAATAATTATACTATCTTTGCAAACGGTTTATAAACAACATATTAAAAACACAAGTGTGTGAAATATTTATACAAATGAAAAAAAGGTTCTATTTCTAATATTGGCATTATTTGCAATACAAACAATAAAAAGGTCAAACATCTTTCAATTCTTCTTTATTCAACTTTCAGTCGGGTTTATCACCTAAAAAGAGAGGTTCGTGCAGTGTGGCTAACCACTATTGGCGGATTAGATTGGCCCCATAGTTATGCTCAAAAGCCCTACTTCAATCACCAAACAAAAGAAAGAATTACAAATAATACTCGACCAATTAAAAATCAGCAGGTATCAATACTGTCTTATTCCAAACACGTATTAGAGGGACTGTTGTATATCCTTCAGATTACGAACCATGGGATGGTTGCTTGTCAGGTGTACCTAACAAGTCACCAGGATATGATGCTTTAGAGTTTGCTATCGAAGAATGTCATAAAAAGAGGTATGGAAATTCAGGCATGGATTGTAACTATTCCTATCGGAAAATGGAGTCAAGCAGGCTGCAAAAATCTTCGCAATAGATATCCTTCTTTAGTGAAAAAGATTGGAGAAGAAGGTTTTATGGACATGGAAAATCCTCAAACTGCTCAATATCTTGCTGATATTTGCGGAGAAATAACAAACAAATACGATATTGACGGCATACATTTGGACTATATTCGTTATCCTGAGACATGGAACATAAAGGTTTCTAGAGAAACAGGAAGAAACCATATCACCAACATTGTCAAAGCAATAAGCTCAAAAGTATACAGCCTTAAGCCATGGGTAAAGATGAGTTGCTCCCCTATTGGAAAATTTAACGATCTTAGTAGGTATTGGAGTCATGGTTGGAATGCCTACCACAAGGTATGTCAAGATGCTCAACTATGGCTGAAAGACAATCTTATGGACGAGTTATATCCTATGATGTATTTCAAAGGAAACCAGTTTTATCCATTCGCAATAGACTGGGCAGAGAACAACTACGGCAAAACTATCGTTCCAGGGCTAGGTATTTACTTTATGGATCCAAAGGAAAAGAATTGGAGTCTTGAAACAATTACACAAGAACTCAATGTTTTAAGACAATATCATCTTGGCAACGCTTACTTTAGAAGTAAGTTCTTTACAGATAATTTAAAAGGGCTCTACTCTTTCGTGGCAAACGATTATAATCGATATCCTGCCCTTATTCCTGCTATAACATGGCGTCATAATGTTGCACCAAGTGCTCCTCAAACCATAAATATAGACAAGATTAATGGCAAAATATCATGGAGTGGCGCAAAAGACAACAGTAATGGTCCCTACCTATTATATAATATATATGCCGATAACAAGTTCCCTGTGGACATCAATAACCCTGGAAACCTTGTTCAAACACGTCTAAAAGAAGAGACTGCCACCATTCCTAAAAATGATAAGCTATTCTATGCAGTGACAGCAATGGACAGATATGGCAACGAAAGCAATGCTATTCAAGAGAAAAAGAATAGCACTTACACTGTAGAAGCACCCCTATTATGGCTCAATACGAATGAAAATAGCGTCCTACTATCACAAGATATACAATACACCTCATCACTTGTTGCTATTGAAACGCTACAAGGAACTCCATTATACACAAGAAGTATAAAGGATAACAAGGTAAACATAAAGGGTATTCCACAAGGAGAATATGTCTTAAGAACTATCAATAAGCACAACAAAGGAAGTATTATAGGATATTTTTAGGACAAAAATAACAGAAGAATATCAAATGGCATTGACAGACAGAAGATTAAAAAAATAAATATCAAAAGATAAAAAGAATCTTTTCGTCAGAAATACCAAGATACTGATACAGAATGATGTAAAAATGCAAGATTAACAGGCATTTATAAGAAAAAAAGTAATAATAAATTTCCATATAACATCGAAAAAAATCGTATATTTGCACACCTTATTTGGAGAATAAGGAAAAAAAGATATAAAAAAAGAAAAGACAAAAATGACAAAAAGCGGATATCATTAATGAAATAGCCTTATCAACAGGCTTACAAAAGAAAGACGTTGCAGTTGTTGTTGAGAGTTTGATGGGAACTATCAAGGATAGCCTACTCAACAAAAAAAGGAAAAACGTGTATCTTCGTGGATTTGGTAGTTTTATAATTAAGCACAGAGCAGCAAAAGACTGCACGCAATATTCTTAAGAATACCACTATGACTATTGATGCACATGACTTCCCTAAGTTTCAAACCAGCAAAGAGTTTTTGCTGAGAAAAATGAAGCAAGGATAATCCCCGTCTGCATCGAAGGACATAAGATAAAGAGATTAAAAATAACACAATAATAATTTTAAAAACAATACAATTATGCCAAACGGTAAAAAGAAAAAAAGGGCCACAAGATGGCTACTCACAAACGTAAAAAGAGATTAAGAAAGAATAGACATAAGAGCAAATAATTGCCCTCTAACGTCTATCGAAAGAGGGGTATGTCAGAGATTTCATCAGAATATTTTTTTGACATACCCTTTCAATTTTAAACTAAGCAGGAAGAAAAAGAATGACAAGTGAAATCATAATTGATGCACAAGAGAAAGAGATCTCTATTGCTTTACTTGAAGACAAAAAAATCTGGTAGAGTATCAAACAGAGCCTCGTTCAGCTTCTTTTTTTCTGTTGGTAATGTTTACATTGCTAAAGTAAAAAAGCTTATGCCTGGGCTCAATGCGTGCTTTGTTGATTTAGGTTATGAGCGCGATGCCTTTCTTCATTATCTTGACTTAGGAAGCCAATTTAACTCTTACGATAAGTATTTAAAACAAGTACAGAGCGATAGAAAAACGCTTATTCCCATTCTCGAAGGCAACAAAGTTACCTGATATTAAAAAGGATAACAGCATTCAAAAATACTCTAAGTGTTGGACAAGAGGTATTAGTTCAGATTGTTAAAGAACCAATATCTACCAAAGGTCCTCGATTAACAGGAGAACTTAGCTTTGCCGGAAGATATTTGGTTTTAATTCCATTCAGTAACCAAGTATCAGTTTCTTCAAAGATTAAGAGTGGCGAAGAACGTGCAAGACTAAAAACAACTTATCCACAGTATTAAGCCACAAAACTGCGGTGTTATTGTTAGAACCGTAGCAGAAGGCAAACGAGTTGCTGAATTAGACGCTGAATTAAAAAAATCCTCAACAAACGTTGGGAATCTGCTATTACCAAAGTACAGAAGACACAAAAAGCGTCCTCAACTCATCTATGAAGAGACAGGAAGAACAATAGCTCTACTAAGAGACCTATTTAACTCCTCTTTCGAAAATATTTATGTTAATGACAATGAAGTCTTTAATGAAGTAAAAAAATTACATCGGACTCATCGCACCTGAGAAAGAATCAATTGTAAAAAATGTACTCAGGTTCAGTGCCAATTTTTGATAACTTCAATGTCACTAAACAGATTAAATCTAGTTTCGGTAAGACTATTAATTATAAACATGGGGCTTACCTCATCATTGAACATACCGAAGCACTACATGTGGTAGATGTTAATAGTGGAAACAGAACACGCTCTGAAAGTGGTCAAGAAGCCAATGCACTGGATGTAAACCTTGGTGCTGCCGACGAACTTGCTCGTCAATTAAGACTTAGAGATATGGGTGGTATTATTGTTATCGACTTCATTGATATGCATTTAGCAGAAGATCGACAACTATTATACGAAAGAATGTGTAAGAACATGCAAAAAGATAGAGCACGTCACAACATTCTTCCTCTAAGTAAGTTCGGCTTAATGCAAATTACTCGCCAACGAGTTCGACCAGCAATGGACGTCAATGTTGAAGAAACATGCCCCACTTGTTTTGGTAAAGGCAAAATTAGATCGAGTGTTTTATTTACAGAACAACTAGAGAGTAAAATCGACCGACTAGTCAATAAGATTGGTATCAAGAAATTCTTTCTTCATGTACATCCTTATGTTGCTGCATATATCAACAAAGGTCTCATCTCTATCAAAAGAAAATGGCAATTTAAATATGGTTTTGGAGTTCATGTAATTCCTTCACAAAAACTTGCCTTTCTACAATATGAGTTCTTCGATGATCAAAAGCAATTTATCGATATGCAAGAAGAAATAGAAACAAAATAAAGAAAACTGGAAGATGTAAGCATGATTACATTTTTCCAGTTTTCTTTTTATATCCATCATATATAGATAATATCAAATGTCTATTTTGATTTGTATTCTTACCTATTAAAGAACTCTATTCACATTATCTTACTCGTATCCCCTACTCTTTCATTTTGTAACTTGAGGCATATTTATACTTAAAAAGCATTGCTATTACACCCAAAGAACACAGCTTTTAAGTGACAATAACAATGCTTTTACAAATTGACAGAATACGAATCCTATTGAAACAAGTATTCTTTATATACTTTTATTGCAGCTCAATAGATTCAAGACCTACATTCACCGCCTTCATGTTCAAAGGAATAAGGTGATGGTGGCGTTCAGGAAGCGATTTAAACAATGCTTTCTCTAAACCTTGAACACTTACAATAGGACAAACCTTAAGCATTCCTCCTAATACAATCATATTGAAAAACTTTAGCATTCTTCAACTCTATAGCCTTCTTCATTGCATCAATTCGATATACTTTGTATATCTTTTCTTTTAGGAGGATTGATTATTCCATTGCCGTCATATATCAATATTCCACCTTCCTTTACCTTAGGTTCAAACTTATCTAAAGATGGCTGATTAAGGACAACTGCAACATCATACTTACTTAAAATAGGTGATGATATTCTGTTGTCACTAACAATTACAGTTACGTTTGCAGTTCCACCTCGTTGTTCAGGACCATAGGCAGGCATCCAAGTCACCTCTTTATCTTCCATCAAACCTGTGTAGGCAAGCATCTTTCCCATAGAAAGTACACCCTGCCCACCAAATCCTGCAATTATAAATTCTTTCTTCATAGCTTTGTAATGTCTTTTAAATCTCCCTTTGGATATTGGTCAAACAAATTATCTTGCATCCATTTATTAGCATCAACTGGAGTCATTTTTCCAACCACTACTACAGGTTGCAACAATCTCTACCAATGAAGAACCTTTGCCTTCCATTGACATTTCAAACGCTTTGCGAATAGCTTTTTTTGCTTTTGCGATAGCTCCTACTGTTTCAACACTTTGTCTTGTGACATAACAAGTACCTTGAAGTCTACTTGCAAGGTCACTCATATTAAGCGGATAACCATGCAAATCGGCATCTCTACCAAAAGGACAAGTTGATGTTGGCTGTCCTAATAAAGTTGTTGGAGCCATCTGTCCACCTGTCATACCATAAATAGCATTATTAATAAAGATGATGGTAATATTCTCACCTCTATTTAATGCGTGGATAGTTTCAGCAGTCCCAATACATGCCAAATCGCCATCTCCCTGATAGGTAAACACCAATTTGTTTTGCCATAAGCGTTTTATACCTGTGGCAATGGCTGGAGCACGACCGTGAGGAGCCTCTTGCCAGTCTATATCTATATATTTGTAGGCGAAAACCGCACATCCAACAGGAGATACTCCAATTGCATTTTCTTCCATTCCCATTTCATTGATCACTTCAGCAACAAGCTTATGAACCACTCCATGAGAGCAACCAGGACAATAATGCATCTTACTATCATTCATCAATTTGGGCTTTTCATACACCAAATTCTTAGGATCTATAATAGCTTCTCTATTCATTGTATTCTCTCCTTTAATGCTTTTTATAATCTCATCTGGTTCAGGAACAATTCCTCCAAGACGTCCAAACTGTGCTACTTTGATATTTTCGCCAACAGAAAGACGTACGTCTTCAACCATTTGTCCTGCATTTATCTCAACAACTAACAAACCCTTCTTTCCTTTTATGGCTTCTCTCAACTCTTTTTCAGGGAAAGGCCACAAAGTAATAGGGCGGAAAAAGAGCAATATGCAAATCTTCTTCTTTTGCTACTTCAATAGCGTTTTCTGCAATTCGAGCTGCACTACCAAAGGCAACAATCAAATAATCTGCATTTTCATTATGCGTTAGTTCATAACGCACTTCGTTCTCTTTAATTCTTTGATACTTACTTTGTAGACGATGATTATGTTTTTCCATAGCATCAGGCATAAGCTCTAATGATGTAATAACATTTACATCACGATCTTTTCTTTTACCTGTAGATGCCCATGGACATTCTTTTATAATTTCTTCTTCTGTCTTTCGTGGCTTAAAAGGAGGCAAAACCACCTTTTCCATCATTTGTCCTATGATACCATCGCTTAATATCATCACTGGATTTCGATATTTAAAAGCCAGTTCAAAGGCATCATCAACAAAGTCTGCCATCTCTTGTACTGAGTTGGGAGCAAGCACAATTACATTGTAATCGCCATTACCTCCACCACGAGTAGCTTGGAAGTAGTCACTTTGAGAAGGCTGAATGGTTCCCAATCCAGGACCTCCTCGCTGTACATTAACAATAACTCCTGGTACTTCTGCACCAGCCATATAAGATATTCCCTCTTGCATTAGCGCAATACCAGGCGAAGATGAGGTCGTCATAACTCTCTTTCCAGAGCCTCCTCCACCATAAAGCATGTTGATAGAAGCTACTTCGCTCTCTGCTTGTAGCACCACCATACCAGTTGTTTCCCATGGTTTAAGCTGTGCTAAGGTTTCTATTATCTCACTTTGAGGGGTTATTGGGTAACCGAAATAACCATCGCACCCACATCGAATAGCGGCATGCGCAATGGCTTCATTACCCTTCATCAATTTAATTTCTTGTTCGTTCATAAAGGTTTACCCTTTCTCTTCTTTTGTTCTGTATACGGTTATACAGCCATCAGGACACACAATTCCACATGCTGCGCATCCAACACAATCGTCAGGATGTATGGATTCAGCATAAGAATAGCCTGAAACATTAACCTTGTTCTGTGTTAATGAAATCACGTCTTTAGGGCATGCAACTACGCAGAGCATACAACCCTTGCAACGATCAGTGTCCACTACAATGGCACCTTTCATCTTACTCATTTCTAAACTATGGATTATAAATGTCTTTGCAATAAAAATTGAAAAATACTATCAAGTATCTTTTTAGCCTCAACGGCTGGTGAATTGGGATCTAGTTCTATTGCCTGCATATAGCAAGACAATGCTTCTTGTAGATTTCCTTTCTGTTGATGAAGACAACCTAAATCATAAAAATTCTTGTGCGTTCATCATTTATAATATTCCTTCTTGCCCGCTATTAATGTGTTTTTCATAAGAGAACATATTGTCATAGGTCCAACTCCACCTGGTACAGGTGTAATAAATGAACACTTAGAAGATACGTTCTCAAAATCAACATCACCGCTTAATCTAAATCCCGACTTTCTTGTTGCATCTGGAACCCTTGTTGTTCCTACATCAATAACAACAGCTCCTTCTTTCACCATATTTTTCTTTTTACGAAGCCAGGGATACCAATTGCAGCTATAATAATATCTGCTTCTCGGCATATTTCTTCTATATTTTTGGTACGAGAGTGGCACACTGTTACAGTAGAATCACCATATTCTTTTTGCAACATCAATTGAGCCATAGGCTTACCTACAATATTACTTCGACCTAATACAACGCATCTCTTTCCTGATGTTTGAATATTATAACGCTGAAGTAATGTGATGATGCCTAAAGGAGTGGCAGAAATGAAGCAAGGAAGACCGATACTCATTCGTCCAACATTAATTGGATGGAATCCATCTACATCTTTTCGATAATCAATTGCTTCGATTATACGTTGTTCATTGATATGTTTTGGCAATGGTAATTGCACTATAAAACCATCAACATCACTATCTTCGTTTAACTGCTTTACACAATTGAGAAGTTCTTCTTCTGTAATATCGTCTTCAAAACGAATTAATGTAGACTTAAAGCCGCATTGTTCGCATGCTAAGACCTTATTCTTTACGTAGGTTTCGCTACCTCCGTCATGACCAACAAGTACCGCAGCAAGATGTGGTTGCTTCCCTCCACTTGCCATAATACTTTTTACTTCAGCTGCAATTTCTTCTTTTATAGCAGCTGCAACAGCTTTTCCATCTATGAGTTGCATGATAAGAATATTTTTATTAGTCGTTATTTACATTCCAGGGCATCTTCATTCCCTTCATTCTACTCATCATATTCGCCATGCCATTGCCTGTTACCATTTTCATCATCTTTCGTGTTTGATCGAATTGTTTCATCAATCTATTCACCTCTTGAATATCGGTTCCTGAGCCTTTAGCAATGCGTTGGCGACGACTTGTATTAATAATTTCAGGGTTTGTTCTTTCTTTTGGGGTCATACTCTTGATGATAGCTTCTACACCTTTAAATGCATTATCGTCAATATCTAAGTCCTTCACCGCCTTTCCAACACCAGGAATCATCGATGCAAGGTCTTTTAGATTACCCATTTTCTTTATCTGTTCAATTTGCTTTAAGAAGTCATTAAAGTCAAACTTGTTCTTTTGAATCTTCTTTTTGTAAGCGTTTTGCCTCTTCTTCGTCAAACTGTTCTTGAGCTCTTTCCACTAGAGATACGATGTCACCCATACCCAAAAATACGGTCAGCCATACGTGAAGGATGGAATAAATCAATTGCCTCCATCTTCTCACCTGTACCCACAAACTTAATAGGTTTGGTAACAACTGTTCGTATTGACAATGCAGCTCCACCACGAGTATCACCATCTAACTTGGTAAGTACAACGCCATCGAAATCTAATCTATCATTGAACTCTTTTGCAGTATTCACTGCATCTTGTCCTGTCATTGAGTCAACAACAAACAAGGTTTCTGTTGGTTGAACCGATTCTTTTAGCTTAGAGATTTCATTCATCATCTCTTCGTCAATGGCTAATCGTCCTGCGGTGTCTATAAGCACAACATCATAGCCTTTAGCCTTAGCTTCTTGAATACCATGTTGAGCAATTTCTACTACATTCTTATTCTCTATTTCAGAATAAACGGGAACTCCAATTTGCTCGCCAACAACCTTCAGCTGTTCAATAGCAGCTGGACGATAAACGTCACACGCTACAAGTAAAGGCTTTTTATTTTGTTTTGTCTTTAAAAGATTAGCGAGTTTACCTGTAAAGGTTGTTTTACCCGAACCTTGCAAACCGCTCATCAAGATAACTGAAGGATGACCTGTTAGCTTCACTTCAGCGGTTTCACCACCCATCAATTCTGCTAATTCATCGTGAACGATTTTAACCATGAGTTGACTTGGCTTCACTGCGGTAAGCACATTCATACCCATAGCTTTTTGCTTCACTGTATCTGTAAAGCTTTTCGCCACTTTAAAGTTTACGTCGGCATCCAAAAGGGCACGTCTAACATCCTTAAGTGTCTCTGCAACATTAATCTCTGTTATCTTGCCTTCGCCCTTTAGTATCTTAAATGAACGTTCAAGTCTATCGCTTAAATTTTTCAAACATATTTTTCTTTTTTTCTTATTTTTTTATTTTCTAATACCACAAAAAGTAACTAATAAAATGGTTATATTTTTAAAGAGTGAACTTGCTTTTTAATGTATTTTTAAAAATAGTTTCCTTTTAAAATGCGCACATAAGAAAAATGATGTGCATAAAAAAACAAAAGCTATAAGAATATCACTTTTTCTTATAATTTCTCCTCAACCAAAGTATTGTTACTTTCTTACGATTTTACATTTTATTGTTTATTTATTTCTACAATAGAAGCAGATTTACAAAGACGAGAATCATTCATTTTTGGCTTCTTCCCCACTCTTTATAAATCTGCAACTGAATGTGCTGTGTATCTTAAAAGAATTCTAGCAGCAACATAAATTACTATTCTGATTTAAATAAATCTTTAATGCCTCCGATACTACCAAGGAGATTTGTTGCTTCATAAGGCAAAGTAAACTGTTTTTTTGTCTTATCGCCTGTTGCAAGTTCTTGTAGCATTGCAATATACTTTTGAGCTAACAAATAATTGGCAGGATTTGATGTATCTCCGACAGCTTCTGTAATTTGTTTAATTGCAATTGCTTCGGCTTCGGCTTTTCTAATACGTGCTTGAGCCTCTCCTTCAGCCTTTAATATGGCTTGTTGTTTAGACGCTTCGGCTCTATTAATCATTGATGTCTTTTCACCTTCAGAGCGTAAAACCACTGCAGCCTTTTCTCCTTCAGAGTTCAAAATGGTAGCACGTTTATTACGTTCTGCCTGCATTTGCTTTTCCATTGCCTGCAATACGCTTACTGGTGGTGTAATATCTTGAAGTTCTACACGATTTACTTTGATACCCCACTTATTGGTAGCATCATCTAACACTGCACGAAGTTTTGTGTTAATGGTGTCACGAGAAGTCAAAGTCTGGTCTAATTCTAGTTCACCAATGATATTTCTTAGTGTTGTTTGAGTTAGCTTTTCAATAGCGTTTGGCAAGTTATTAATTTCATAAACCGCCTTAAATGGATCTACAATTTGGAAATACAACAATGCATTAATTTGCATTTGAATATTATCTTTAGTAATAACATTCTGCTTGTCAAAGTCGTATACTTGTTCACGTAGGTCGATTGTACTAGAATAAACGTATCTTCCTCTATTTAATGTCATTATTATCTTTGCTCTATCGATAAAAGGAATAATAATATTAATACCTGGTTTTAAAGTTGCATAATATTTTCCTAAACGCTCTATGATGCGTGTTTCTGACTGTGGAATAATCACAACCGACATTTTAATAAAGATAACTGCAAGTACAACGAGTGCAATTATTACATAAGTGAAATCAATCATAGCTGAGTATTTTAGTTATTAATAATGTTTATAATTAGTGCTTTTTATTTTCTATCAATCTATTGTTCTATTCGAAAGATACTACTTGTGAGTTATTAATTCAAACGTTCTACCGTCACAACGAGACTATCCATCTTCACAACTCTTACTCTTTCTCCATTCAATATATCACTGCTATCGCAACTCACTGCACGCCATTCGTCGCCATCTATCTTAACATAGCCATTTGATTCGCCTTTGATATCTTCAATAACGACTCCTACTCTACCAATGAGTGCATCTACATTACTAAGGCGTTCGTTATGCTCTTTGTGCAAAAAAAGCGTATCATCACAGGGCGAACAAAGAATATACTTACCACAGAAAGTACTGCGAAAAGCAACTATTTGAAACCAAAATGGACAAGAAAGTAGCGCAAAAAAATAACGGTTAAAAATGCACCTATTGCTAAACAAAACACGAAGAAAGTGCCCAAGGTCATTTCAGTAATAAGGCAGACTAGTCCAATAAAAAAAGCCAGAATAGCCACAAATTGTTATTCAAGAAATCATACATAAAGATAGATGTTTTTTTATTGTTTATTTGTTCAAAGATAGTCATTTTATTAGAAATAGACAATTTTTAGAAGCAAATATGTCGACAAAAAAAGAACAAAACATCATTTTGTCTAAGCACAAAAAGCCTATCCTCTTAGAATCTTTTATCTTTCAAAAACACCATTATTAGTAATCATCTTAACTCTGTCAATATTCCATATTTATACTAAGTTTTTGTACACTAATTACCTGAGGAAAATGTTCTTTTTTTCTGTAAGTTCCTTACTTCGTGTAGCTTTTTTTATCAAAAAAACTTCTTTTTGAACTATTGATTGAGTTTTTCAAAATTTTTCCACTACATTTTGCATTTGAAGAAAGCTCTTGATTATCTGCGGCTTCTGAGATACTGCTCTCAGAGAAGTACAGTTAATTAAGAGCTTGTTTGAATACTTTATTTAAATTATTATTAGAAATCTCAAAACTTTTTCACTATATTTGCTGCAGAAGAAAGTCTTAAATTACTCTGAGGGCTTCCGCGATTAGTGCGGAGTGGTGCAGATAATTTAAGGCTTTTTTTGCCCTATAGTGCCCTGCAATTGGTGCGGATTGAAGGGACAGAAACGATAGTTTTTCTTTATTTATATAGGTAGCTAAGCCCTTATAAATCCAATGCACCACACGTTCATCAGCTTTTCCAAACACAGGATGTACAATATTGAAATCAACATATGCATCATTACCAATAGTAACTTCTTTTATATTGTATAGTTTTCTATCGAAAACTTTTTGAATTATTGATTGGATTCTCAAAACTTTTCACTATATTTGTAACAGATAAAAGCTCTTATTTGTCTATTTCCTGCTGATAATTATATGACGCTGAGGAGAGATAATTAAGAGCTTTTGCTTTATCTATATTTGTCACTTTTCCATTATTAATCCTATCCACCACACATTCATCACCTTTTCCGAACATATAACATACAATATTAAAATCAACATCTGCATCATTACCTATAGTAATTTCTTTTACCTTATGTAGTTTTCTATAGACTTTTTTTGAATTATTGATTGAGTTTTTCAAAGCTTTTTGCTATATTTGCAACAGAGATGAATTTCTTTCTAACGTCCACGGAATTGTACTGTGGTTTAGATAGAAGTTCATTTCTCTTTTTCAATCCAACTACTACAGTTTTTGTCACTCACATTAAGCTGAAAGCCTGTATTTTTGTTACCCTATTATATTTAAGCTGTTACTTTAATGAATGCAACAATCACGATCCACATAATTCTCTCCTACCTTTTAATACATTTTTAAGTTTTAACTAATGAATCTCTTTTTATTTCATTAGCTCTATGATAAACAACCTTTTATGAATTTAGTTGAAGGATTTGAAAGCAAACGCTTATCTTTGTAAACAAAAATAAGGGTAAATTGTTCTCGATACCAGCTTTTTTTGTATTGTTGGAATTATCGAAAGCAGTTTGCCTTCTCTATATTGTCGTAATAATGTTGACCTTTTTTTCATTGCTGTATTTGTTTGGAGGATTGAAAGTTAACGTTTATTTTTTTGCAAATAGGAATAAGGGCATAAGGTTGTATAGGTGCGCCCCCAACTGTTGTAAAGCCCTTTCTCACTGCTTGGTCATTAATTTGATCAAGCAGTTTTCCTTTATCTATTTATGCTAAAGTGTAGTTGTAATATGCCTTACCTTACTCCAATAGTCGTCAGATTCGATACATTCTCATTCTGCTCTTTCTAACCGAGTTCGGCCATTATTCTTATCATCTTTTCTGCCTGCGCTTTTCGAGTTATAGCCCAATTGCATCATTTTCTCCCAACTTTCTTGGGTGATCTTGGCTTGTTGTTTGAGAAATTCGCCTGGCTTCTTCATCACTTAATGATTTATTTTGAAAAGCTACATCTTTTTTTCCGTTTTTAGACAAATTTTCATCAATCTTATTTTCTACAACGCCTCCTTCTGTTGGATTGGTTTCTACTTTTGTTACTTTTTTGTCAAAAGTTCTTTAGAATTCCCTTGCACCATATTAGATGTTTCACTAACTTTGCCCGCAGCAGCATTCAAATCCGAAGTCGCTTCGAGCGTGTCAGAGACTGGCTTTTGCAGGTTCTCGTCGGTGAGAATGCTTTTTATGCTTATAAAAAGTCATTGCTGTAAGATTAGATGATTTCCCATCAAGTAATAAAGGGGCAAATAAACCCTCTGCATCATATTTACGTTCGTCTATTTTGGTTCTATTGCTAGAGTCTGTTAGTGCAACAAAATCTTCTAATTCTTTCTTATCGGCAAAATCTTGCTCATCATCTTCCTTTCCTTGAGTTAGATTTCAACTGCTCTTTCTGTGCTTCTATTGGATTGATTTCTACTTTTTGTTGCTTTTTTTCAGAACTTTTTTTCCGCAATTGCGAAGAGAATAAAAACCGTCAATAGCGAACTTGTACGTTCTTTAGTACCATCAATAGCTTCTGGTGGTACTTTTTATTATGATTTGAAGGTACTCTAACGTTGTTTTTTTCTTTATTCCTTATCTAATCTCCTTGCAATGACAAACAATATTACAGATGGAAATAAAGCTTATAACAAATAACCATTTTGAAGGGTCAATCAATGCTCCATAAATAGATATTAATAACACTAAAGAGATGACAACAAAAGGAGATATTGAATTTGTAGACTTCGAAATTATTAAAGCATTCCCATAAATGATAACACACCAAAAATACAGCTATGAAAAAAAGTACATATCATCTATAGCCTTTTCAACACATTCCCAATCTGCCATCATAATAAACTCGAAAAACATTTATCGTATTCGCAATTATGATGCGATTTTAGAAAAGAATAAAGGTAAAAAAGATAGTTGCAAAACAAGATATTCCAACAATTCTCTGATTTTTTTCTTTTCCATTGATTCTTTTTAGTTTATTTCAATACCATATAAATAAACACTCTATGTGCTTCACATACAAATGCAGTTGTAAACAGCATATTACAAACTGTAAAAACAAAGTGTAAACATTTACGTTCATTCTGCCTAAATAGTGAGTTTAAATGCACGCTTTTATATGATATGAAATAGGCGAAATATCTCGTAAACACGTGATACTCCGCCTAATTGATTGATATTTAAGAGTTTATTACTTATGCTCTAAAGCTGCCTGTGCCGCTGCTAGTCTAGCGATAGGCACGCGGAATGGAGAACAGCTCACGTAGTTCAATCCGACCTTATCACAGAACTTAACAGATTCTGGTTCACCACCATGCTCACCACAAATACCACATACTAGCTCTGGTTTTGTAGCACGTCCCTTCTTAACAGCCATATCAATTAGCTGACCAACACCTTCTTGGTCAAGTACTTGGAATGGGTCAACTTTAAGAATTTTGTTTTCTAAATAAGTTGGTAAGAAGCTAGCGATGTCATCTCTACTATATCCATAAGTCATTTGAGTGAGGTCATTTGTTCCGAAACTAAAGTACTCTGCCTTCTTAGCAATATAGTCAGCTGTAAGCGCAGCACGTGGAATTTTCGATCATAGTACCAACGTGGAAAGAAAGTTCTACACCTTCTTCAGCAAATAGTTTTTTTCTGCTGTTTCTCTGATAACTGCTTCTTGGTTATCAAACTCGTTTACGATACCAATAAGTGGAACCATAATCTCTGGACGAGGATCAAAGCCTTCTTTCTTAAGCTGAATAGCAGCTCCAAGAATAGCTCTTGTTTGCATTGCAGTGATTTCAGGATAGGTATTACCTAAACGACAACCACGGTGTCCAAGCATTGGGTTATGCTCGCTCAATGAGTTTACACGTTGTTGAATTTCTTCAACACTCACTCCCATCTCTTCAGCCATAATTCTTTGACCTTCAAGATCATGAGGAACGAATTCGTGTAAAGGTGGATCTAGTAGACGAATGTTTACAGGATATCCATCCATTGCCTTTAGAATTCCATAGAAATCTTGTTTTTGGTAAGGTAAAAGTTTCTCTAATGCCTTTTCACGTCCTTCTTTAGTACGAGCCAAAAATCATTTCTCTCATAGCCTTGATCTTCTCGTTTTCGAAGAACATGTGCTCTGTTCTGCAAAGTCCAATACCTACAGCTCCAAAGCCACGAGCAACTTGCGCATCATGAGGAGTATCAGCATTAGTACGTACTACCAATCGTGTATATTTGCTACACAATTCCATTAGTTTTGCAAAGTCACCAGTTACTTCAGCTGGTTTAGTTTCTATCTTACCTAAATAAACTTCACCTGTACTTCCATTCAATGACATGTAGTCACCTTCTTTCAATACTGTTCCGTCGATTTCTACAGTTCTTGCTTTGTAATTGATATTGATTGCACCTGCTCCAGATACACAACATTTACCCATACCACGAGCAACTACAGCAGCGTGACTAGTCATACCACCTCTTGCAGTTAAGATACCTTGTGACGCAGACATACCAACTAGGTCTTCAGGAGAAGTTTCGATACGAACCATAATAACGTCCTTACCTTCTTCTTTCCATCTTGCAGCATCATCAGCAAAGAATACTATTTGACCACAAGCAGCACCTGGAGAAGCAGGAAGACCTCTTGTTAGAACCTTAGCACTTGATAGTGCCATTTTATCGAATACTGGGTGAAGTAACTCATCCAATTTATTTGGCTCGCAACGGTTTAATGCTGTCTTTTCATCAATTTCTCCTTCAGCTAACAAGTCCATTGCAATTTTAACCATCGCAGTACCTGTTCTCTTACCATTACGAGTTTGCAAGAACCACAATTTACCTTCTTGAACAGTAAATTCCATATCTTGCATATCATGATAGTGCTTTTTCTAGACGATCTTGAAGCGCATCAAGTTCTTTATAAATTTCAGGCATTCTTTCTTCAAGAGAAGGATATTCAGCAGCACGAGTGTTTTCTTCTATACCTTGAAGTTGAGCCCAACGTACCGAACCTTCTTTGGTAATTTGTAGTGGAGTACGAATACCTGCAACTACGTCTTCACCTTGTGCGTTCAACAAATATTCTCCGTTGAAAAGGTTTTCACCAGTAGATGCGTCACGAGAGAAGCATACACCAGTTGCAGAAGAGTCACCCATATTACCGAATACCATTGCCATTACGTTAACAGCTGTACCCCATTCTGCAGGAATTCCTTCCATCTTACGATATAGGATAGCACGTTCGTTCATCCAGCTATCGAATACTGCACAAATAGCTCCCCACAATTGTTCCATTGGATTGGTTGGGAAATCTAGTCCAGTTTGTTCCTTAATAGCTGCTTTGAATAAGGTAACGAGTTGTTGAAGTTCCTCAACAGTCATATCGTTATCCAACTTAATACCACGTTGTGCTTTGACATCCATAATGATTTTTTCAAATGGATCGATGTCTTCTTTGTTTACAGGCTTCATACCTAACACAACATCACCATACATTTGCACAAAACGACGGTAGCTATCATAAGCAAAACGCTTGTTACCAGTCTTTCTTGCTAGACCTTCTACCACCTCATCATTCAAACCAAGGTTAAGAATTGTGTCCATCATACCAGGCATAGAAGCTCTTGCTCCGCTTCGTACACTTAGTAAAAGAGGATTCTCTACATCTCCAAACTTAGAGTTCATTAAATCCTCAATATGCTTAACAGAGTTTTCTACTTCATTTTTCAACAAAGCGACAACGGTGTCTTTGCCCTTTACAAAGTATTCATTACATACATCAGTTGTAATAGTAAATCCAGGAGGAACGGGCACTCCTATCAGGTTCATTTCAGCAAGATTGGCACCTTTTTCCACCCAATAGATTTTTTTCATATCGGCTTTTTCCCTCGGCCTTACCATTGCCAAAAGTATAAACTCTCTTTTTCGTTCATAGCTTTATTTTTTTAATTATCATTTAATGTTTCTTATTACTGCAAAGATAAAAATAAAAAGAGCAATAAACAAAACATTTTATACCAAAATGCAAAGTCTATTTTTACATTTTTACCCAAATTCGATTGAAAGAATAATCCCCAAAAGGTTGCAAGAGGTAAATTTAAGAATGTATAATTATTCAAATACAACGTATAATATTACACTTAGCATTTTCTTTTCAAATATAAAAGAATAGCTTTTTGCATTACAATATCTATCATATTACCAATCAATTACAATGATATTATAAAGTAAAAGTTATGATTTTACAACGTCATTATTATACAAAAAAAGTTGAATAGTTTTGAGGAAAAGAATAAGAAAGTACTAACTTTGAAGTCGAATTTGTGACAACGTCGCAATTAACTTATATTATGATGGCAATAAACAAACAAATAAAGGATTTTAACTCTTGCTTTATTATTAATTCCTAATTCAAGTATATTTGCACAAACACCTATAGCAAACAGAATGAAGGTATTAGTAAAAAAACGCTTCCTGAAGGAAGTGAGATTGTTGCAAGATATACCGACATGAAGCGTCATGCTCTATATTACATATTGAACAACAGACTATATAAATATGATGTTCTTAATAATAGTCAAGACGAAATTAATTTAGAAAAATAGAAATAAGATTATTGGTGGTAGACTTTCAAAAGACGGTAAAACAATCACTATAAAAAGCTGGTAAGAAACAAGATAAGCACCTTTACTGATGTAGAAGAATTAGATATTAATTCATTTACCGGTGAGATTACAATAGCAAAAAAACGAAAGTACTATACCAGGAGAGCTTGACTTAAATAAGCTTAGTAAAAATAAAAAAACCTCTAATAAAAAAACCGACACCATATAAATTCAAAGAAGTCGAATTCTAAAAAGAAACATAAGAAACATTCTCATAAAAGAAATACCAAGAGACACTAATAGATGACTCTTGGTATTTTATTTTTATTTGTTCTTCCTTAAAAGCGAATTGCGCAATTGTTACAGCAACAAGTCCTGCCGTTTCTGTTCTCAATCTATTCTCACCTAAAGAAATTGATTGAAATCCATTTTTCAAAGCCAAGTCAACTTCATCTACAGAGAAAATCACCTTCAGGACCAACCAGGATTAAAAACATCTTCTTTTTATATCTTCTTTATTAAGAGCTGAACATAAGTCGGTTTTGGGAGAACTGATCATAACAATGAGCGATAAACTTTAAGCCCTTATGTGGCATAGAAATGAAATCTTTAAACGAAACCATTTCGTTTAATTGGGGCATCCACGATTTTCTACTTTGTTTGGCAGCAGATACAATAATACGCTCAAGTCGTTCATTCTTAACTACTCGACGTTCTGAAAATCTACAATTCAGAAAAGATAATTCATCGAAACCTATTTCCGTAATCTTTTCTGTTAGCCACTCTATCCTATCAATATTCTTTGTTGGAGCAATTGCTAAATGAATATTACTATTCCACGTCTTGGGATATTCTTGAGAATGAGTAATTTGATATTCGCATCTACTCTTTTGTAATATTTACAATCTTCGCTTGATGAAAAAGAACCTTTTCCCATCTATCAGCCCCACTTCATCTCCAGGTTGCAAACGCAACACTTTCGATGCATGAGCTGCTTCTTCACTTGGCAATTCGTTTGTTGTTAAAGCAGCAGGAGCATAAAAATATCGAACTTCTTTCATTCTTATTATATTATCCTTTATTGTTCTTTAGTTTCTTTCTTCGTTCAATTTCTTGATTCAAAGCGGCTGCTAATTCATAATTTTTCATTATCTACGGCCTTCGTTAAAGCCTCTCCTAACATTTCCTCAGATAGCGTATTAACAGGAAGTGCCATTGATTTAGAATCTTTATTAAACGGCATACTTTGTCTTTTTCATCAAATGCTCATCAATAAAGATAGGAATCTTTTGCAATAATACTCAATAAAACTCCATCAACTGCAGATATAGAATATAAATCAAGCGTTGTAGAATTGTATAAATATGCTTTTATACTCTCCATCAATTAACGTATTAATGACAACCTCAAAATTCGATTCTTCGTAACTATGAATAACACTCCACAACACGTTTAACAATGTATTAGGAGTTTTTCTTTGCAGAAAGATAAAATCTAAATTCCTTCAGTTTCTCAGTAGTACAGATTACACTTATTTGTTGGTTAGATTGTTCATCTACCAAAAGTAATAACCCAACATCCTGTCCTTCTAGAATTGTTGAGATTCCATGAAATGTTAATTGAATGTTACTCATATTTATAGTTTCTCTGTTTTTGAACGAAACATCAACATAAAGCCAATAGCAACGACTGCGGCATAACCAGCAAAAATCATCCAGCAAGACACCCAATCAGTAACACCATCTATGGTATGACTATTAACAACAGCTTGTGCTGCAAGTGTTCCAACTGTTGCTCCAATACCATTTGTCATGAGCATAAATAATCCTTGTGCACTTGAACGCATCTCATGGTCTACAGAATTGTCAACAAATAAAGAACCTGAGATATTAAATAGGTCGAATGCCAAGCCATAAACAATCATAGAAGCAACGAACATCCATACTCTATCACCAGGATTTCCTAATCCTAATAAACCAAATCTTAATACCCATGCAATCATTGCCATTGTCATAATGGTTTTAATTCCATATCGTTTCATAAAGAAAGGAATAAGCAAGATACAGCATGTTTCACTAATTTGAGATAATGAAATAAGAATATTAGCATGATTAACTCCAAAAGAATCAGCATATTCTGCTATGTTTTTAAAGCTTGTAATAAATGGATTAGCAAAAGCTATTAGTTATTTGAAGGCTCACACCAAGCAACATTGAGAAAGATGAAGAAAGATAGCCATTCTTTTATCTTTTAAACAAGGCAAAAGATTTAAAAGCCTAGAGCTTCAACAAGACCTTGACTGTGAGTTGACTTTGAAATGCTACACTTAGGCAAAGCTAAAAGAATAAACAAATAACAATAATCCACAGAATGCTGAAACAAAGAACTGATTGTGATTTGCCTGAAAACCAAATAAATCGACTACCCACATTGTAAAGATAAAGCCGATAGTTCCAAAAGACTCTAATAGGTGGAAAGCTCTTTACTGTATCCATATTTGCATTTGACAATGCTGTATAAGCAACAGAATTACTTAATGCAAGGGTTGGCATATAAAAAGCAACACTTAGAGAATAGAAGGGGAAAAGTAGTTTTGCTTCCATCAAAGACGATGCAGCCTCTATCCCACCGCTATTAGATAAAACCATACCACAATAACCTGTAGCTAGCATAAATGTTGCAGATATAAGATGACAAAAGCCCATTAGTTTCTGAGCAGGCACCCATCTATCTGCCACGATACCCATAATAGCAGGCATAAAAGATTGAAACAATTCCCTGCATTGAATAAAAAAACACCAATCTTTGAGCCTAATCCAATTGTTGATAAATAGGTTCCCATAGATATTAGATAAGCTCCCCATATTGCAAATTGCAAAAAGTTCATTAGAGCTAAGCGCACTTTTTAACATCATACTGCTATAGTTTTATATTTTTGGTTTCTTGTGTTTATATTATAAATCTCTATTTTCCGTTGCACAAAGGTATACTAAAAAAGAATAATTCTCAAAAATAAATAAGAGAATTATTCTTCTATAAATGTGATCTAAGAGATATCTTATATTATGACTTCTTCAACAGATCATTAACGGTTTTTACTGGATTAAATGTTGAAAGAGGAACCTCAACGCAAACCGTATTCCAGTCGCTCATTGCTCCATTCCATAGTCCTGGTAACTCTAAAGCTTTTAGTTCCTTACCATTCTTACTCTTTAATGAAATGAAACCTGTATTCTTATCTACATAATTAATAAGGTTAAAAGGTCTTCCCTTGAAGTCTTTTGTACCACAAACTAAATCTACTGGATTAAAATGAGTTCCGTTTTTAAACATTGAAAGATAAGCTTCATTATCCTTATCAATTTGACTTGATTCTAGAATTTGAAGACTTATTGTATTGTCATTGTTATAAACTAGGAATGGACCTCCACCTGCTTCGCCTTGATTTCGCACTACTCCACAAATACGAATGGGACGATTTAGCTTTGTAAATAGATAATTAGCAAGTTCTTCGTCAGACATTGTTTCAACGTCATCTTTTACACAACAAAGTTCTTTTTCTAAGAAAAAACGAATTTCTTGAAGTATTTCTGAAGTGTAAGTTTTAGCCTCGAGCACCTCAAGATAATTAAAAATCTTAGTTTGAAGCTCAATAAGAAGACCTGCAAGCACTTGCTTATACACCACTGTATCTTCTTTATAACTATCTGGAACCACATTATCTATATTCTTTATAAAGATAACATCGCCATCAATATCATTTAGATTTTCGATCAATGCTCCATGACCTCCAGGTCTAAATACAAGATTACCATCTTCATCTAAGAAAGGAGTATTATCCAGATTTACTGCAATTGTATCTGTAGTGGCCTTTTGTTCTGAGAAAGAAATATCATAAGTTACACCAAACTTATTCTCAAAATAAGGAGTCTTCTCTTTCACTTTCTCTTTGAATAAATCAAGATGATTGTGAGAAACAGTAAAATGTAGGAATACTTTTCCTTGAGAAGATGCATATAAAGCACCCTCTGCGAGATGCTCTTCCATAGCTGTTCGGGGGCCATCTTCATAATTATAGAAATAATAAAAAGTCCTTTAGGTAGATTAGAATAGTTCAATCCTTTCTCATCTAAAAAGATTTCTTACGATGGTTTTATAATCACCTTCTTCAATAAGACCCTTTGATATTTTTTTCTTATCATTCTGCTTACACTTGTCACATAGATCCTCTCTAAAAAGCAAAAAAAGCTTTTATGTTATCACAGAATGTCTTTTTCAAAGGAAGTTCGTGGTTCTTTGTAGTCTGCATCTAAATATTCAAATAGATTTTTTTAAACATTCTACTTGCTGCTCCACTCGCAGGAACAAACTTAACAATCTTCTTATTTCCTTGTTTATATGAATTCCAAAGATTGATATAATGTTCTCTTTTGTTCGTCATTTGTCTTTACAATTCCCTCTTCTACAGATGCAGCAGCCTTTAGTTTAAGAAAAAGGAAAACCATTTTTTTAAATTGAGACAACTGCTGTTCTATAATTTGCTCTGTTAGTCCCTGTCTTTGCAATTTGGTCTAGATTCTTCTTTGATAACATAATCAATTCTTTTTAGGTTTTATAATACTTTCAAGTCAAGATATAATGCCTTTGCGGACATTACATGTTAAACAAAGGTACAGATTTTTATTATAAAAAGAAAGAAGAAAAAAACAAAAAAAGGAATAGAAAAAAATATTCTATTCCCTTTTTAAAAGTTTTTTGCGGAAGCTGGGGGATTCGAACCCCCGGTACGGTAACCCGCACGTCAGTTTAGCAAACTGGTGGTTTCAGCCACTCACCCAAACTTCCTTACATTATCTTTAAATGCGCTGCAAAGGTAATGTTTTATTTTTTTATTCTGCCAAATCTTTTTATAGAAATTATGAAAATAAAATTAATCTTGCATATTACTTTCTACAAAAGAAAAATGGCAACAAGTCTTTAACAGAGTTCAAACAATAGATACCATTCTGACCATAAAGTAGAATTCTTATGGGTTGTGAATATCGATCTTCCACTTCCAAAAATAACCTGTCGACATGCTCCACAAGGAGTTATAGGATCTTTTCAAAAGACCATTATCTGTCTTTTGCAGCAATAGCCAATATTTTGATAGGTTCATTGGGATAAGTAGCCTGTGCTGCAAAATACTGCAGTACGTTCGGCACACAAAGAAGAAGGAAAAAGCGGCATTCTCTTGATTTGAACCCATGACTACTGTTCCATTATTCAATAACGCAGCAGCTCCAACATAGAAGTGACTATATTTGGCATAGGCTGTATTGGTAGCCTCAATCGACTTCTTTACCACCATTTGTTCAACCTCTGAGAGTTCCTCAAGCTGACAGAATTGATAATTAATCTCTATCTTTTTATATTCCATAATATTAATCTTCTTTATAAATGAATGCTCCTAAGTCAGGGTGTCCTACTCTACTTTCTCCTCTTCTATCATTACCTGGAAGAGTTGTTGCAAAGGCACTGTTTCGTGCTTTTGCTTTTTCTTTCAAGCGAAAAATCGAAGAACATTGTTTTTAAATCAATCGTCTTGAAATTCTTTTCACCATAAGAAATAGTGTCTTTGACATCCTCATACATTATATTATTAAGGACCATTCCTCTCGGTTTATCTATAGTTGGCGTTCTTAAAAGCGTATTACTAATCGTGATATTATTCAGATTTGAATCCTTGTCATCTGTTGAGATATTGAAAAACATCATCAGAAAAAAACCTGTTATAATGCTATTATCACATTTAAAAGTCAAAGGATTGGCTTTGCGATATAATAAATTAACTGCATAACCTCGACGTGCATTAAATGGATAGAACTGAGCTATTGTAGAAGCTAAGATGTCTACATCACCATCTTTAAGATACAAACAATCAGCTTCTGAATTGGTTATTTCTGTATTTTGAATGCGCACCTTGCTATGATTCACATATAAACCATAACCTAAGTTGTTGTGTATTCTACATGAATTAAGGAAAGAGCTTTTTCTGTAGCAACATTCGAAGAATCGATTTTTATTCCATCAAAAAGCACTATGAACATCAGTATAATTCATCACATTACCATAAGAAGACGAATTGATCTTGATTCCTTTCCACTGTCCACTCACCCTATCATAAGGCAAGTTATCAAACAACTTATCGAGTCTATCACCACGTAACACCACGTTTTTTTGTCTGCTGTTCCATTACAGATAAGACGACCATTTACATTAATTCCTGCGTCTCCATGGAAATATAAAGTTGTTCCTGCCCGCAATAGTTAATGTACTTCCCTCTGCAATATCTATTCCTCCATAAATAACAGTAGGCTTTGTTGGCGAAATAGTGGTATCATTCTTAACACTAAGATGACGAATGATATTAGCATTCCAAACATATGTTTCAAGCTGTAAACGCTCTTCTCGTCCGTTATCTAAGACGAAAAAAATCAAGTTGTCTGTCACCTGCTTTGGTGAGTCAACTGAAACTTTTTCTCCAAGAAACTTTACAAAGATACGAATACTATCCTTTGCTCTTACATCTATTTCAGATGTTTGAAAACCTACATTCTTACCTATAGAGATGCCATCTACATTGACTTGAAAGCCTGTTTGATTACCATTTTCTAAACGAATGGTATTACAATGAATATTGCTATTACCTCTATTATACACCCATAGCGTTTTGGTTGAACTCTGAATGATAGAGAAAACAGTATCTAAACGAAGGGTATCACTTGAAAAATACCAACCGAGAATTAGGCGAACTAGGGAAACTATCGCTATCACTACAAGCGATAACTCCCAACAACATAAATATTAATACAAGATATTGAAAAAGGATTTCTCATAATTAATATAATAACGATGAAATTTAAAAATTTATTGCTTTAGATCTAGCTTATTCAAATATCTTGTTCCACCTTATTATATATTAGTAAGATTCAGCAGCATTAGGGAATGTTCCTTCCTTTGTATCTAAGATATAACTACCAATTGCATCTGTCATAATTTCTGAAAGATTAGCATATTGGCGTAAGAACTTTGGACGGAAACCTTGTGTTAATCCAAGCATATCTGCAGATACTAAATATTTGTCCATCGGTAGCATTTCCGGCTCCCAATACCTATAGTTGGACAATCAATAGACTTGGAAACACACTCTGCAAGTAGCGCAGGTATCTTCTCAAGTACTATTGCAAAGCAGCCAGCATCAGCCAATAACTTAGCATCTTGAAGCAACTTGTTAGCTTCTTCTTCTTGTTTTGCTCGTAAACCATAGCCCCCAAACTGATGAACACTTTGTGGAGTTAAGCCTAAATGTCCCATTACAGGAATACCAGCAGCGATCAATCCTTTTATAGTTGGTAATATTTCTTCTCCACCTTCGAGCTTTAAAGCATCTGCTCCAGTCTCTTTCATAATGCGGATTGCGTTTCTCAATGCATCTTCTTTACCTATTTGATAAGATCCAAAAGGCATGTCACAAACAACAAGAGCACGTTTAACTCCATTCACAACGCAACGTGCATGATAGATCATTTCGTCTACAGTTATAGGCAATGTTGTTGAGTTTCCTGCCATAACATTCGATGCAGAGTCTCCAACTAAAATTCCTTCTATTCCTGCTTGATCAACAATTGAAGCAGTTGTATAATCGTAAGCTGTAAGCATTGTAATTTTTTCACCCTGCTTTTTCAACTCTATAAACTTCTGAGTAGTTATCTTCTTTGTATCTGTAAATAAATATTTAGACATAACTTTGTTTATTGATTGTTTTTTTATTAAGGTGCAAAATTACAAATAATAAATGAATAAAAGCATCAACACCTATTATATAAATAAAGGTGTAATAAAAATATAACATTAAAAAAGAAAGGGAATAATCAAATGATGACTATTCCCTTTTATCTATTCCCAAATAATAATGTTTTAGAAACGATATCCTAGAGTTAACAACACTTGGTGTCTGTTATCAGTAACCTTTGTTAAAGTTGTTCCTCCTGAGATATGTTCAGAAACAATTTTGTTAGTGGCAGAATCCTTGTAGTATCTATCTACATCAAATCCCATAAAAGGATAGAAATCACCCTTTGTACCACTATATTGATAAGCCAAATCTACTGTAAATTTCTTCACTGCATATCCAACTCCTAGTGTAAGTCTATTAGTTGCTCCCCAGTTTACATAATCTGTTGCAGAGCTATAGTTCGAGCCATAAGAGTCAAGTCCACCATTTTTAAAGCCATTCTTATTGTATAAGCTTGAAACATAGTTATAACCTGCACGAAGAGAAACCTCTGGAGACACCTTCACCTCAGCACCAAGCTTTAATGTAGACACACCTTTCAAAGTTTGTTTTGTGTGTTCATTCATTGTTTCATCAGAGTGACTAGAAGTGTAATAAGAGTCAGTATAGATGTCATAGTATGCTCCATCATCATTTGTACGTGAGTCTAAGCTACTATAATCAGAATATTCATAAACCGCTCCCAATGCAACGTTCTTGCCAATAGTATGTCCTAAGCTCAAACCAAACTTCCAAGGAGTGTACACTTTATAGCTATAAGCAGCAGAAGAATTTGCATCTTTAGCTAAACCTGCTACACTAGTATTGTTTACTAATCTTGTTTCATTAGAAGCTGTCAAGTCATACCAAGTTGGACTTGCTACTGAAAGACCCACTCTGAAAGGTGAGTTTTCAAATGGACGGAATATAACTCCAGCCTTAATATCAAATCCTGTACCTGTAATTTTGCGGAAATCATTTACATAAACATCGCCTACAGTAGAACCAGAAACACTATTCAAAGTCTCTCTGTATACACTTTCGCCATCATAATGAACATCTTTCAATCCAAAGGTAACTCCCAAATACACTCGGTCGTTTAAGTTTCCGCTTAAGTTAAAGTCGAATTCTCCAATATAGCCTTTGTTTACTCGGTTCATATCAAAAGCATCGGCTTCATTATAACCAACATCTCTTGTTCGAGGATCAACAACTAAAGTATTATAATATAGGTTATCGAGCTGACTTGTAAAAGGAGCTGTTCCTCTAAATCTTGAGTTTTCTTCTTTTTAAGTTCCAAGTTGAAAGACCATTTGCATCTTTTCCGCCAATAGCTTTAGCATATGACAACTTATTTTGAGAAGAACCACTAAGCGAGTTTGCTGCAGATAGAATATGATTAAAGTTCTTTGTCTTTCTATAATTAATACCGATATTCATTATAGAATTGTTAGAACTCACGCATACTATACACACCTCCAAATTTGGTCTAAGCTGAAATGACTTGTACTTGCGCCATTAATAGCCTTTGCACCAGATTGAGATAAGAGGCCACCTGATACCGCAATTGCAGAACTTCGATACAATCCCATACCGGCAGGGTTAGTTCCCATAGTGGTTAAGTCTGCACCTAAAGCATCCATTGCACCACCCATTCCGACATAACGAGCAGTTCCGTTTAAGTCATTATCGATAAAGCTTAGTATTTTCATAAGTCTCTTGTGCAAGCATAGGAAGTGTCAAAACACTCATTGCAGCTAAGAAAAAACATTTCTTTTTCATATCCTATTATTTATATTATCCTTATATTTCTTTTTAAAAGAGTAGTTGTTATGGTCACCTTATTATATATAAAGCAAGGACATAACAAATTGAATTCCTATTTAAAGACCCCTCTACTCTCCTACTTTATATTTAACTCTAACGTCTTCCGCCGTTTCCGAAGCCTCCACTTGTGCCTCCTCCGCCAACAGATCCACCGCTTCTTCCACCTCCGAAGCCTCCGCCTGAGCTAAAAGAGCCACCACTGCGTGTTCCACCGAAACCGCTTCCACCGAATGAGCTTTCGCTATATGAGCGAGAAGGTGAAGAATTACGTCCATTACCAAATGTTATATTACTTGGAGTGTAATTTCTTTCTCTGTTATAAGAAGATGAAGGAGTGTAGGTTGATGAGCGTCTTCCCGAACGTCCTCCATAGTTAGAACGGTCATAATATTGTAATGTTCCTGTATGTCCTCGTTGCGCAATGTATCCTGGACGTCCCCATCCATAATAGCCATTCCATCCATAATAGCGATAAGGACTATACCAAGCCCAATCATAATAACGACCTATTCCGCCATAATACCAAGGATAATGCCAGCTTGCCAAGCCCATATATCCATAATATCCACCATACCAAGGACTATACCATGGGTCATACCAAGCCCAACTACTACCCCAATAAGGCCCGTAAGCATAAGCAAAATCATCATACCATGGATCATAATAGCCATTGAAAGCGACGTATACGACGTGTCATACGATAATCTTCATCATTATCGTATGCTCTTCTATTACGTTCAACAAATACAGTGTCAAGATACATAGAATCGGGATAAGTGCCATATCCTTTACGCAAAGACATCACCTTACGTCCCTTTCCATCTACACCCATTTGTTGATAATGTGTCCAAGAGTTTCCTCTTCTATTGTATTCATCAACGTCTCTATTACTACCACTATAATAAGTAGTGCGACTTTCGTCTTTATTTGCTGAACGATTTGCAATTTTCTCCACCGAACTTTTCTTTGGTGTGAAATACACATCGTCAGATTGTGCGTTTACAAAAAGTGGCAACGACATGATAACAGCTGCTAAAAAAATACATTCTTTTTCATACCTGTTCCTCCTTATATTTTTATTCTTTTTTTCGTTCAAATACTTTTATCACGTTGCAAAAAAATACTACTATATTTTACAATTTAATAAGGAATTTCCCTAATCGCATATAGGTTTTTTTCCCTATTTTTTTGTAAATTTTGCAATTAGTTTGAATTTTTGAATCATGAAATATAACAAAACATCATTCACTATAACATGTAGTGAACCATTAAAAACTAGCAGTTCAAGAACTATTGATTGATGCAGCAGGCGAACTTGGTTACGAATCGTTTCGATGAAGAAGATGGAATTATCAATGGATATATTCCCACTATGCTATATAGCAAGAGTGCACTAGAAAACGAATTGCTGCATTTTCCCTATTCAAGAAGCCTCAATAACTTTTACCACAACTGAACTTGAAGAACAAAACTGGAACGAAGAATGGGAAAAAAATGGCTTCAAACCCATTAATATCAATAACAAAAATCATTATATACGATGCAAGAAACAGTAGCGACTCGGCTATTGAGCTAGTTGGTAATGACGTTATTAAGATTGGTATCGAGGCTAAACAAGCATTCGGAACAGGAACACACGAAACGACTAGATTAGTTATTTCGGAGCTTCTTAACATCGACTCTACATAATAAACGTGTCTTAGATTGTGGTTGCGGAACTGGCATTTTAAGTATCACAGCATCGAAACTAGGCGCAGAAGAGATTGTAGGATATGACATTGACGAATGGAGTGTTGAAAATAGTAAGCATAATGCAGAATTAAACGGCACAAAAAATATTGAGATTTTTGCATGGCGATTCTAATTCTCTTTCTCATGTTTGTGGTTTCTTTGATGTTGTTATAGCCAACATCAACCGCAACATTTTGCTTGAAGATATCCCCCAATTCAATGCAGTAATGCACGACACGGCAACACTTATACTCAGTGGTTTCTATCTCGAAGATGTGCCATTGCTCATTGCAAAGGCTGAAGAATATGGTTTTACAAAAGCTAAAACGATAGAAGACAACAACTGGGCTTGTATTACTTTCACTAGATAAACAAAGTAATAAGCTCTTCACTGCAAATCTTGCAGAGTTGCTTTACATATCTTTAAAATAGTAACGACCGATAGTTTGTATTCATTATAACTATCGGTCGTTTTCTATCCATTTTTACCATTATATAAAAAGCTTTATTTTTTTGCATAGAAGAAGCATAGCTTTTATACCTCGAAAAGCAATACTTTTTACCATCTAAGAACAATGCTTTTTATTTTACAATCTGATAACTCTATAATAACAAATAAAGGCAGATTAGAAACCATTCCAATCCCGCCTTTATTTCCTATATAAATTCATTTATTTTTTTCTATTTCACTATTAATTGAACTAAAAATTAATAATTATCTCATTATCATTTAGTTTACTGTTATATGAAAACAACCTTGATGAACCTCATATTTTTATATGACAACGCTTACTTAAACGCATATCATTCAACACCTCACTCAATACCCATTTCAAAGTATCATTACGCACTTTGCGACGTTGAACACCATCGGGAGCCTCAACAGTTTGATATCTATTATAACAAATATCGAAAGTTGTCCCATACAAATGACAACTATTTACTGTGGCATTTCTATTGTGTCCTCTCAATTTTGTAACATCATCTTTGCTTCGCATTACGCTGGTTACAATAATTTTTATGCAAAGGAATACCTTTAACGGTTAAACTATCGAAGAATGTTCTACCAATATCTTGTAACAAGATTGATGCCCTTGGCACGAGATAAGGAATACTTTGTTTAAGTGTCTCTACATAAAAATAAGGATTACTACCTACATAAACCAATTCAGACTTACGTGTTTCTGCCTCTTCTCTGTTAGTAACTGGAGGCACACCATATTTCTGTGCAGAAAGAAGTTGCACGTCATTTTGGTCAGGGAAAGCATCTTTATAACTAGGAACACTGTATATTCTGTGTTTCACTTCAGAGCCGTCTGCATTAAAAAAACTTTGATGTTAAGAGCGATATATTGCTTTCGTTCACTCGTGTTTGCGTAGCAACAGAATCTGACTTTGCAGTAACCGTATCAGTTTCAGCAAGCAATTCTTTTGCAAGAGTATCTTTATTAGAAGCTATTCCTGGGAAAACACACTTAACAATAGCTAATAATACAACTACCATTAGAAAGCCTTGTATATATCTTTTTCTTCGACATTGTCTTCTTATTTTTTTATTCGTCTACTGCAAAGTTAGTAAAATTTCTAGAGAAAAAAAGAATAATAAAGGCTACACTAAACTTATTTTTATTAAAGTTTTTTTACACTAAGCAATCAATATATCAAACTTTTTTTATGTAAGTTTGCATCACATTATTAATATAGTAGCTAAATCACAACAAAAACATTGACAGAAAAAGCATATCATATTAAGCGACATCGATCCCTTTGATGTTATATGGTGCCAACAATGGTAACCTTCAAATAATCAAGTCACTTTATCCCCAAGTTGCGTATTGTTGCCAGAGACAATATCATTAAGATTATAGGCGATGAAGAAGAAATGGCTAAACTAGAATCACAAATTGACAAAATGTGTAGCCATATATCAAAATACAACAACATTGCCGAGGAAGACATACTTGATATTATTAAAGGTAGAACCACTCGTAAAGATGAAATAAAAGGTGTTTTAGCTTATAATATATCTGGAAATCCCTATCAAAGCGAAAATCAAAGAATCAACAACAACTAATTGACTCTTTCAACAAAAAAATGATATGATTTTTCGCTATAGGACCAGCAGGTTCTGGAAAGACTTACTTAAGTATTGCACTTGCAGTAAAGGCTTTAAAAGAGAAGATGGTAAGAAAAATTATTCTTAGTAGACCTGCCGTTGAAGCAGGAGAAAAGCTAGGTTTCTTACCAGGAGATATGAAAGACAAAATCGATCCCTATCTTCAACCACTCTATGATTCATTAGAAGACATGATTCCTTCTGCCAAACTGCAAGACATGATTGAAAAGAACGTCATTCAAATAGCACCTTAGCATTTATGAGAGGACGAACCTTGAACGATGCTATCGTGATATTAGATGAGGCACAGAAATACAACTCCTGCTCAAATGAGAATGTTTTTTTAACTCGTATGGGTTGGAATACTAAAATGATTATAACTGGAGATATAACCCAAATAGACTTGCCCAATGGGCATAAAAAGCGGGTTAAAAGAAGCTTTAAAAAAATACTATCAGCCACCGAAGATATTTCGTTTTGTACATTTTCGACAAGAAAGACATTGTGAGAAACAAGCTTGTAACCAAAAATCGTGAAAGCATACGAAAGTATTCGACAAATCCAACAAGACTGAAGCAAACTCTAAAGACAAAAAAAGAAAGAAACCCCAATAAATTAACTTCAAAAACAAAGAATTAATTATGAAAGCATTAACAAGCACCAATTTCAACTTTGATGGTCAAAAGAGTGTTTATCACGGTAAAGTAAGAGACGTTTATAATATCAACGACGACTTAATCGTGATGGTTGCTACAGATAGAATTTCTGCCTTTGACGTGGTTTTACCAAAAGGTATTCCATTTAAAGGACAAGTATTAAATCAAATTGCAGCACAATTTCTAGATTCAACAACCGACATTTGTCCTAACTGGAAATTGGCAACACCAGACCCAATGGTTACAGTTGGTTTAAAATGCGAAGGTTTTAAAGTTGAAATGATTATCCGTTCGATTTTAACTGGTAGTGCTTGGAGAGATTATAAGAAACTGGAGTTCGTGAGATATGCGGTATTCAACTACCTGACGGAATGAAAGAAAATGAGCGCTTTCCCAGAGCCTATCATCACTCCAACAACAAAAGCAGACGAAGGTCACGACTTAAATATTTCAAAAGAAGAGATCATTGCACAAGGTCTTGTTTCTGCAGAAGATTATGCTATTATGGAAGACTACACACGCAAGATCTTTGCTCGTGGTCAGGAAATAGCTGCAAAACATGGCCTTATTCTTGTTGACACTAAATACGAATTTGGTAAGAGAGATGGTAAAGTTTATCTCATCGACGAAATTCATACACCTGATAGCAGTCGCTATTTCTATGCAGAAGGTTATGAAGAAAAGCTAGCTAAAGGTGAACCACAACGCCAATTATCAAAAGAGTTTGTACGTCAATGGCTCATTAGTCATAACTTTATGAATGAACCTGGACAAGTTATGCCAGAAATGACAGACGAATACATTAACAGTGTTAGCGAAAGATACATTGAACTATACGAACATATTACAGGTAATAAGTTTGTAAAACCCACAGAATCAGAGGATATAAACAAACGTATTCAAGATAACATTAATAGCTATCTTGCAACTAGAAAATAAGCATTTAATGTACAAACAAGAGAACATTAAACCTTATAAAGGGTGACGAAGATAAAGGCAAACAAGTGGAGCAAATGTTTGATAACATTGCTCCCACTTATGATAGCCTTAACCATAGCTTGTCATTAGAGATTGATAGATTATGGAGAAAGAAAGCTATTAAAGAGCTTGCTAAACATAATCCTGCATCAATTCTAGACATTGCAACAGGTACTGGCGACTTTGCAATACAGGCAGCACAAACTCTTCAGCCTACAACTCTCATCGGAGTAGATATCTCTGAGGGAATGATGGAAATAGGTAAACGAAAAGTTTTACAAGCAAAAACTAAATAAAATAATATCTTTTGCCAGAGAAGATTGTATGAACTTGAGTTTTGCAGATTATTCTTTTGATGCTGTAACAGCAGCCTTTGGAATAAGAAACTTCTCAAACTTAGAACAAGGTTTAAAAGAAATGCACAGAGTATTAAAACCTGGTGGCCATCTTTGTGTCATCGAGTTAACCTCTCCTATCTCCTTCCCTATGAAGCAGATATTTAAGGTGTACTCTCATACAATACTTCCTCTATGTGGAAGATTAATATCAAAAAGACCGAAATGCGTATGAATATCTAACCGCATCTATTGAGGCTTTCCCCCTCAAGGAGAGAAGATGCAAGAGATATTGCAGAACATTGGTTTTACCGAAGTTAAGTTTGAACGCTTAACCTTTGGCGTTTGTACTATGTATTTAGCAACTAAATAATACAACGGGATATGGAACAGTATGGATTAATAGGATTAAAAGCTCGGACATTCGTTTTTCGTTGAATTATTTCAATGAAAAAGTTTAAAGAATGAGAAATATTGATGCGGTGTATGTCAACTATGAAATATCAAACATCGAAGATATATTTGAAATCATTGCGTCGAATCCAGACTTGAAAGGTTTGAACGTTACCATTCCTTACAAAGAGCAAATTATCCCCTATCTTGATGAAGTAACTCCTGAAGCAACGACAATAGGAGCTGTGAATGTAGTTAAAATAACACACCAAGGAAGTAAAACCATACTGAAAGGATTTAATAGCGACGTTGTTGGCTTTACCCAAAGTATTGAACCTTTACTAGAGCGAATACACAAAAAGGCTCTTATTTTGGGAACAGGTGGATCTGCAAAAGCCATTGCATTTGGTTTAAAATCATTAGGACTAGAAGTCCTTTTTGTAAGTAGAACACCTCAAGTAAATGCCATCACCTACAACGCAGTTACTGAAGAGATCATTAAAGAGTATAAGGTGATTGTAAATTGCACTCCACTTGGAATGTACCCCAACTCTGATTCTTTTCCCGAACTTCCCTATGAGGCTATGGATAGCTCTCATTTATTATACGACTTAATATATAATCCAAACGAAACAACATTTATGAAAAAGGGCGCATCGCAAGGTGCTACCGTAAAAAATGGGTTGGAAATGCTTCTACTTCAAGCTTTTGTTAGCTGGGAATATTGGCACGGAAAATAAGAATGACATTTCAATATTATATAAACATATAAGATAAATAACAAATAAGACATGGATAATCGCTATAACTTACGTGGTGTGTCTGCAGCAAAAGAAGATGTACACAATGCAATAAAGAACATAGATAAAGGCATTTTTCCAAAAGCTTTTTGCAAAATAATCCCCGACATTCTCGGAGGAGACGATGAATACTGTAATATTATGCATGCCGATGGCGCAGGGACAAAGAGTTCTTTAGCTTATATGTATTGGAAAGAAACAGGCGATATCAATGTATGGAAAGGTATTGCACAAGATGCAATCGTGATGAATACAGACGACCTTTTATGCGTTGGTGCCGTTGACAATATACTTGTATCAAGTACTATCGGACGTAACAAGATGCTTATCCCAGGTGAAGTGATTTCTGCAATTATCAATGGAACAGATGAACTTCTTGCAGATATGCGTGAAATGGGTGTAGGTATCTACCCAACAGGAGGAGAAACAGCAGACGTTGGCGACCTTGTTAGAACTATCATTGTAGACTCTACTGTTGCTTGCAGAATGAAAAAGTCTGATGTTATCGACAATAGCAAGATACAACCAGGTGATGTTATCGTTGGATTATCATCTTCAGGTCAAGCTACTTATGAGAAATCTTATAATGGTGGTATGGGTAGTAACGGCTTAACAAGCGCTCGCCATGATGTTTTCTCTAAGTATTTAGCAACTAAATACCCTGAAAGCTTCGACAACTCAATTCCACAAGAATTGGTTTATAGTGGCACAAAGACTCTAACAGAGCAAATAGAAGGGTTTAGGAATAGACGCAGGACAATTGGTTTTGTCTCCTACTCGTACTTATGCTCCTGTTATTAGAAAGATCTTAGATGCTAAAAAGAAATAAGATACATGGAATGATTCACTGCACAGGTGGAGCACAAACCAAGGTTCTTCATTTCATCAACGATAATTGCAAAATTATAAAAGATAATATGTTTGCTGTTCCCCCACTATTTAAAATAATAAAAGAGGAAAGCAACACTGATTGGAAAGAAATGTACCAAGTCTTCAATATGGGCCATAGAATGGAAATATATGTAAGCCCTGAAGACGCAGAAGATATTATACAAATAAGTAAATCATTTAACATCGACGCACAAGTTATTGGACATGTTGAAGAGGATAACAAACCTTCGCTCACAATTAAATCAGAGTTCGGTGTTTTTAATTATTAATTATGGCAGAAAATAGCTTACTTAGCAAATTAGAAGGATTAGAAAGTAGATTTGAAGAAGTATCAACTCTTATAACAGACCCTGCAGTAATTGCCGACCAAAATAGATATGTTCGCCTTACAAAAGAATATAAAGACTTAGGCGATATTATGGAAGCAAGAAAGAAATATGTTGCATGTCTTAATGTTATTAAAGAGGCTAAGGATATTTTGGCAAATGAAACTGATCAAGATATGCGTGAGATTGCTCGTGAAGAATTACAAGCAAACGAGCCTCTTCTTCCTAAATTAGAAGAAGAAATCAAAATTGCTCTTGTTCCAAAAGATCCTGAAGACGCAAAAAATGTTGAGGTTGAGATTAGAGCTGGCACTGGAGGTGACGAGGCTGCACTATTCGCTGGCGACCTATTTCAAATGTATAAGAAATATTGTGACTCTATGGGTTGGGAGTATTTCTATCACAAATGAGTCGGAAGGAACAATGGGTGGATTTAAAGAAATTGCCTTCTCTGTAACTGGAGCAAATGTATATGGTATATTAAAATACGAATCGGGAGTGCATCGTGTACAACGAGTTCCTGCCACAGAAACACAAGGAAGAATGCATACTTCTGCAGCAACAGTTGCTGTTCTCCCTGAAGCTGACAAGTTTGAGGTAAACATTAACGAAGGAGATATCAAGTGGGATACTTTCCGTAGTTCTGGTGCTGGTGGACAGAATGTAAACAAAGTGGAATCAGGGTGTTCGTCTTCGTTATCCTTGGAAGAATCCTAACACAGGAGAAGTTGAAGAAATTCTTATCGAATGTACTGAGACTAGAGACCAACCTAAAGAATAAAGAACGAGCGTTATCACGTCTTCGTACATTTATATATGACAGAGAACATCAAAAAAAGTATGTTGACGATATCGCAAGTAGAAGAAAGTCGCTAGTATCGACTGGGTGATAGATCTGCTAAAGATTAGAACATACAACTATCCGCAAGGAAGAGTTACCGACCATCGCATTGGATATACAACTCACGACCTTCAAGGGTTTATTGGGTGGAGATATCCAAGCAATGATTGACGCTTTTAATTGTTGCTGAAAATACAGAAAAAAATTGAAAGAAGCAGAATTATAATAAATTGATGGTGTGAGTGTATTGCCACTCCACCATTTTTTTCATATACCATATTATAATAAAAAGAATCATGAATAGAAAAGAACTTATCAATCAGATTTTTTTACAAAAGAAAAAGTTTCCTTTGTGTTGGATTAGATCCAGATATAAACAAGATTCCTAAAGCATCTTCTTGAATTAGAAGACCCTATCTTTGAATTCCTAAAACAAATTATTGATACAACAGCTCCCTACTCTGTTGCTTACAAACCCAATATCGCTTTCTTTGAATGTTTGGGTATAAAAGGACTTATCACTTTTGATAAAAATCGTTAGATATATAAAGGAAAACTACCCTGAAGTATTTATTATCGCTGACGCAAAGCGTGGGAGATATTGGCAATACAGCTAAGATGTATGCTAAAACTTTCTTCGAAGAGTATGATGTTGACGCTATAACTGTTGCGCCATATATGGGAGAAGACAGTGTTCAACCTTTCTTAGATTATGAAAACAAATGGACTATCGTTCTTGCACTTACAAGCAATAAGGGCTCACACGATTTCCAATTCATAGAAGATAAAAACGGAAAGCAAGTATTCCAACACATCTTAAGCAAGACTCAAGAATGGGGAAACAAAGAAAACTTGATGTTTGTTGTGGGAGCTACTCAAGGCTCTATGTTCTCAAAGATAAGAGAACTTGCACCTGATAACTTTCCTACTTGTTCCTGGTGTAGGTGCTCAAGGGGGTAGTTTACAAGAGGTTTGCAAATATGGCATCACTAAAGAGTGCGGACTACTTGTGAACAGTTCTCGTGGAATTATCTTCGCATCAGCAGATGAAGATTTTGCAACTGTTGCAGGACAAAAGGCAAAAGAATTGCAAGAAGAAATGGCGGAAGAGCTAAAGAAGGTATTATAAGATGTCTGAAACAAAAATTATTAACGACCCGGTATTTGGCTTTATAAAAAAATACCTGGTGGTTTATTAATGGATATTGTTAATCATCCAACGATACAGCGACTATCTAGAATAAAGCAATTAGGCTTAGCATCAATGGTTTATCCAGGTGCTCAGCACACTCGCTTTCAACATTCTTTAGGCGCTTTTCATCTGATGAGCGAGGCTATATTGTCACTGTCTCAGAAGGGAGTCTTCATCTTTGACAGTGAAGCCGAAGCAGTTCAAGCAGCCATCTTATTACATGATATCGGTCATGGGTCCATTCTCTCATGTCCTTGAAAAACACGCTTATACAAGGCATCTCACATGAAGAAATCTCACTTTTCTTAATGAAAGAGATGAATAAGGACTTGGGAGGCAGACTAACTTTGGCTATAAATATCTTTGAAGATAAATACCCTAAAGCTTTTCTTCATCAACTTATAAGTAGCCAACTAGATATGGATAGACTTGATTATCTATGTAGAGATAGTTTCTTTACAGGCGTTGTAGAAGGGAAAATAGCATCTGATAGAATTATAAAGATGCTAGATGTTCGTGAGGATAGATTGATGGTTCAGGCTAAAGGTATCTATTCTATAGAGAATTATTTAACCTCACGCCGTTTGATGTATTGGCAAGTGTACTTGCATAAAGACAGCTGTTGCCTGTGAGAAAAATATTAATCAATATCCTAAAAACGAGCTAAAAACACTCCAACTAGATGGTGAGAATCTCTTCGCATCTCCTGCCCTACATTATTTTATTAGCAACAACATCGACAAAGATTGGATTAATAATAAAAAAGAAGAAACTATTTTCTGGTATAAACAACTAGATGATTCTGATATTTGGAGTGCAATAAAAAGTATGGCAAGGACATCCATGATAAGGTTCTATCAATCTTATCTAAAGACCTCATTAACAGAGAAACTTTTCAAGGTGAAGGTCTATGATGAACCCATTGATAGAATGCAGTTGGAAGATATCGAAAAGAAAAATAAGAGAGAAATATCAACTAAGCAAGGAAGAAAGTCATTATTTCATCAATTACAGCACCATTCGAAAAAAAGACATGTATAGCATGAATGATGACCAAATAGATATATTATATAAGGACGGAAGTTATAAAGATATTACTCAAGCTTCTGAATTATTTAATGTAGAACTCCTATCTAAAAAAATTTTGCAAATATTACTTATGCCATCAACGGATCTAAGTTTTTTTGCTATATTTGCAAATCTAAATATACGCAAAAAAATAAGGAAATGGAATTTACAGCAAAAGCAAATTGCTCAAGTTATCAATGGAAGAATTGAAGGAAATGAGAATGCAACCATTAACTCCTTTGCAAAAAAATAGAGGAAGGAAAAGCAAGGTGCTATCTCGTTTATATCAAATCCCCAAAATATGTACATTATATATATACTACTCAATCAAGCATTGTTCTTTTAGACGAATCTGTAGTCTTAGACAAGCCAATATCAACCACTTTGATTAGAGTAAAGAATGCTTATGAGGCAGTTGCAAAACTACTTCAGATATATAGTGCATCAAAACCTCAAAAGAAAGGTATTGATTCTACAGCTTCAATAGCATCTTCTGCAACGATTGGAAAAGATGTATATATCGGTCCTTTTGCTTTTATTGGCGAAGGAGTAACCATTGGAGATAACACACAAGTATATCCCCACGCTGTTATTTTGGATAATACTTCTATTGGAAACAACTGTATTATCTATCCAAATGTAACAATATACCAAGAATGTAAATTAGGAAACAATATCATTATACATTCAGGAAGCGTTATAGGTGCAGACGGATTTGGTTTCGCCCCTTCTGAAAATGGATATGATAAAATCCCCCAAATAGGAATAGTTACCATTGAAGACGACGTCGAAATCGGTGCCAATTCATGTGTAGACCGCTCTACTATGGGAAGTACTTATATTCGAAAAGGAGTAAAACTCGACAACTTAGTACAGATAGCTCATAACACTGATATAGGCAAAGAACACCGTAATGTCTGCTCAAGTAGGTATTGCTGGTAGCACATCTGTTGGAGAATGGTGTATGTTTGGCGGTCAAGTTGGAGTTGCAGGACACATAAAGATTGGTAATAAAGTCTTTTTAGGAGCTCAATCAGGCGTTCCTGGCAGTCTTGCAGATAATCAACAACTCATCGGAACACCCTCCTATGCCACAAAGAGCATACTTCAAATCACAAGCGATATTCCAACGCTTACCCGAGATTTATTCGCAACTCAATGCTTTAAAGAAAGAAGTTGAAGAGTTGAAAAACAAACAACAATAAAATAAAAGAATAAATATAATGGAAACAACAAAACAAAAGACTCTCAAAGGAAGCTTCTCTCTTTGTGGAAAAGGCTTACACACAGGTCTTAATCTTACTGTTACTTTCAATCCAGCTCCAGAGAATACAGGTTATAAAATTCAACGAATTGACCTTGAAGGCCAACCTATTATCGATGCTGTTGCAGAAAAAAAGTTGTAGATACAACTAGAGGAACAGTGGTTGCTGTTGGAGATGTTCGTGTATCAACTATTGAACATGGACTATCTGCATTATATGCTCTTGGAGTTGACAACTGTTTAATTCAGGTGAATGGACCTGAGTTTCCAATTCTTGATGGCTCTGCAACTATCTATGTAGAAAGAATTAAAAGCATAGGCTTAGTTGAGCAAAATGCTCCTAAAGATTATTATATCATCAGACATAAGATTGAAGTAAAAGACGAAGAAACAGGTAGTTGCATAACCATTTTACCTGATGAAGAGTTCAGTATTACTGCAATGTGCTCTTTTTGATTCTAAGTTTATTAGCAGTCAATTCGCCACTTTAGACAATATCGCAAACTATGAAAAAGGAAATAGCTCCAGCACGAACATTCGTGTTTGTAAGAGATATTATCCCTCTTTTAGATGCGAACTTAATCAAAGGAGGCGACCTTGATAATGCTATTGTCATATATGAACGTTTGTTAGAACAAGAACAATTAGATAAACTTGCAGACGTATTGAAAGGTTCAAAGAATGGATGCTAACAAGATTGGCTACATTCAAAAACAAGCCTTTACAATGGGATAACGAATGCACTCGACACAAACTACTTGATATTATCGGTGACGTTGCTTTAATTGGAAAAACCTCTTAAAGGTCGAATTGTTGCAACACGTCCTGGTCATACCATCAATAATAAGTTTGCACGCCTTATCAGAAAAAGAGATAAGAAAGCATGAAGTGCAAGCTCCTATCTATGATCCCCAACGAAGAACCAATAATGGATAACAACCGAATTAGAGAACTTCTTCCTCACCGTTATCCAATGCAACTCATTGATAAGATTATCGCAATGGGTGCAACAAGCATTGTTGGAGTTAAGAATGTCACAAGTAACGAACCTTTCTTTGTAGGACACTTCCCTACAGAACCAGTAATGCCAGGTGTTCTTCAAATTGAGGCTATGGCACAATGTGGAGGTCTTCTTGTATTAAACCAAGTAGAAGAGCCAGAAAGATGGTCTACATATTTCTTGAGCATCAACGATGTTAAGTTCCGTCAGAAAGGTCGTTCCAGGAGATACTTTATTATTTAAAGTAGAACTACTCCACCCTGTTCGTCATGGAATTAGTTCAATGAAAGGTTATATGTTTGTTGGAGATAAAGTTGTATCAGAAGCAACTTTCACAGCAAGCATCATAAAAAACAAATAACTCAATAAGTTCTTTTTAGTATGAATAACATCAGTCCCTTAGCTTATGTACATCCCAATGCAAAGATTGGAGATAACAATATAATTGGTCCTTTTTGCTTTATTGACGACAATACCGTTATTGGCGATAACAATAACCTACAAAATAGCGTCACAATAAGCAGAGGTGCAAGAATTGGAAGCAAGAATGAATTCTTCCCAGGAGCAAGCATTTCAACCAAGCCTCAAGACCTTAAATATGCTGGGGAAGATACTCTTTGCGAAGTAGGTGACAACAATAGTATTCGTGAAAAACGTAACAATATCTCGTGGAACAGCTTCAACAGGAACCACAAAAAGTAGGAAGTAACAACCTACTTATGGAGAGTATGCACATCGCTCACGACTGTATTATCGGCTCAAACATCATTGTTGGTAACTCAACAAAGTTCGCAGGAGAAGTTATTGTAGAAGATAACGCCATCATCAGCGCTTCAGTTTTATGTCATCAGTTCTGCAAAATCGGAGGTTATGTAATGATACAAGGTGGTTGCCGTTTCTCTAAAGACATTCCTCCATTTATTATTGCAGGAAAAGAACCTACACGCTATGCAGGAATTAACATTGTTGGTTTACGCAGAAGAGGCTTTAGCAATGAGCTAATTACACTCATTCACGATGCTTATCGCTTGTTATATTCAAAAAGGAATTAAAGAAGAAGGAATTCTTGAAATCAAGAAAAAAATCTTCAAATTACTAAAGAGATTCAATACATTATTGATTTCGTAGAGTCTTCTCAACGTGGAATCATCGTATGAAAAAGCATAAGCTTTTTGTTCTATTGGGACCAACATCTGTTGGCAAAACACAATGTAGCTTAGAAATTAGCAAAGCATCTTAATTCTCCTATTATCAATGCCGATTCTCGACAGATTTTTAGAGAATTGCCCTATAGGTACAGCTGCTCCAACAAGTGAAGAACAACAAGATGTTCAACATTATTTTTGTTGGTTCCAATAGTATACACGACTATTATAGTGCCGCCATCTATGAAGAAGAGGCACTTAAAAATAATCAATAACGAATTTAAAACACATGACGCACTTCTCCTTTCAGGTGGAAGTATGATGTACATCGATGCTGTATGTAAAGGAATAGATGATATTCCTACTATTAACAATGAGATCAGGGAACTACTAAAGAATCGCTTTTGAACAAGAAGGACTAGAGCCTTTACTTGCAGAGTTAAAAAGAACTAGACCCTGTTCATTATGATATTGTAGACAAGAAGAATTATCGTCGAGTGATACATGCACTTGAAGTATGCTTACAAACAGGTAAAAACTTACACTTCTTTCAGAAAGAATTCTGTTAAAGAACGTCCCTTCGAAATCATCAAAATTGGCCTAACACTTCCCAAGAGAAGAGATGTATGAGCGTATTAAATACTCGTGTATTAGCTATGGTAGAGAATGGCTTTATTGGAAGAAGTAAAAGAGTGTTTATCCTTTTAAACATCTAACATCATTAAACACAGTTGGTTATAAAAGAATTGTTTGAGTATTTAGATAACCAAATAGATTACGCAGAAGCCATTCGTAGAATCCAATCCAATACAAGACAATACATGCGAAAAACAGATGACTTGGTTTCAAAAAGAGATCAAGACATTAAATGGTTCTCGCCTTTCAATACTAAAGAAATTATAAAATACATAGACAGTGTTTTATAGTTACAATGTATTTTGTATTTTTGTAATAACAAATAATTAGAGAGATGATTGATAAAAATAAAAAAAGATATTTAGTTTATTAGTGCAAAAGACAAAAGCCTTTTTCACTTGGTACAAGAAGCTTTTTGTAGGTAGAGCATGGTACATCAAAGCACTATCAGGTATTGCCTCTTTCTTCGTATTCACAGCTATTTATCTCATTGCTGTAGACATAAACTTCTTATGGTTATTTGGTAAATCACCTGGATTCACTGAAATCAAAAAGCCAACTACATCCGAAGCATCAGAAATTTATAGCGCAGATGGTGTTCTCATTGGTAAATACTTCAATGAGAATAGAACCCCTGTGAAATATAGCGATGTTAATCCTATCTTCTGGAAAACACTTATTGACACAGAAGATGAGCGTTTCTATCATCACTTTGGTATTGATATCCCAGGATTATTTGCAGCTGCAAAAGATGCAATTTTTCGTCATGACGCTCGTGGTGCATCAACAATCACACAGCAGTTGGCTAAGAATATGTTCCGTGTTCGTACCAACTACTCTACTGGTTTATTAGGAGGTATTCCTGGAATTCGTATGCTCATCATGAAAAAGTAAAGAGTGGATCATTGCCACTAAGCTTGAAATGGTATACGATAAAGAAGAAATTCTTACGATGTATGCAAACACTGTAGACTTCGGAGCCAACTCTTATGGTATAAAAACTGCAAGTAAAACCTATTTCAACACGACACCAAAAGATCTCACCATTGAGCAATCTGCGGTATTGGTTGGTATGTTGAAAGCCACAACATCATACAACCCTATCACTAATCCAGAGAATAGTTTAAAGAGAAGAAATACAGTCTTTATGGAGAATGCACCAACATAACGACATTACAAAGGCTGAATACGACTCATTAACTCAAATTCCTATCAAACTAGATGTAAAGGTTGAGAAAAACTATGATGGACAAGCACAATACTTTAGAGAAGCCGTTGCCGACCATCTAAAGGCTTGGTGTGATGAAAACGGAATCGATCTATATAGTAGTGGTTTAAAAATCTATACCACAATCGATTCTCGTATGCAGAAATATGCAGAAGATGCTGCACGCAAGCAAATGCGACAAGTGCAACGAAACTTCAACAACCACTGGGGAAAATAACGATCCCATGGATTGACGAGAATGGTAACAAGATTCCTAATTTCATCGAGAACATTGCCCAAAAAAACAGCCATACTATAAATACTTATTGGCTAAGTTCCCCAACAATCCCGATTCCATTTCATATTATCTCAACAAGCCTCATACGGTTAAGTTATTCGACTATGATAAGGGAACTATTGAGAAAGAAATATCTACAATGGACTCTATTCGCTACATGGTACATTTCATGCACTGTGCATTCGTAGCAATGGAGCCTCAAACAGGTGAAGTAAAAGCATGGGTTGGAGATATCGATTTCAACTCATGGAAATACGACAAGGTGACAGCAATGCGCCAACCTGGTTCTACTTTCAAACTCTTTGTTTATACAGAAGCAATGAATCAAGGCTTAACTCCTTGCGACAAACGAAGAGACGAGTTTATCTCTATGAAAGTTTTTGATAAGAAAAAAGGTGAAGAAGTAACTTGGACTCCATCTAATGCAAATGGACGTTTTGAGTGGAGACTCTATTCCTTTAAAGGGTGCTTTTTGCAAGAAGTATCAACTCTGTTGCTGTCCGTTTGGGACAAGAAATGGGTATTCAACGTGTTATCGAAACCGCTCAAAAGATGGGTATCAAAAAGTCCTTTAGACCCTACTCCATCTCTTGCACTTGGCTCTAGCGATATCAACCTACTTGAACTGACCAATGCTTATAGCGTAATTGCCGACGATGGAAAGCATCACGACCCAATATTGGTTACAAGAATCCTAGATAAAGACGGCCATGAGGTATATGCTGCTCCTACAAGTGACACACAAGTAATCTCTTATAAGAGTGCCTTTTTTATGCAACAACTATTAATGGGTGGTATGAGAGAACCAGGTGGAACATCTCAAAGCTTATGGGCTTATGTTGGAAACTATAGAGATACCGACTTTGGAGGAAAGACAGGAACTTCAAACAACCACTCAGATGCATGGTTTATGTGTGTTAGTCCTAAACTTGTTTGCGGTGCTTGGGTTGGTGGAGAATATAGAAGTATCCACTTTAGAACAGGTGCTTTAGGACAAGGAGCACGCACAGCGCTACCAATATGTGGTTATTTCTTACAATCAGTGTTTGGCGATAGCGCCTTTAAGAAATATCATGGACAGTTTGGTAAGCCTAAAGGTGACGACATAACAAGCAGTATGTATAATTGCCAAAGCTACTATTCATCTTCAAGAAGAGATACAACAGACACAGATAGTGCAAGTATCTCTCACGAAGAAATCATTCTCGACGAAGATGGTAACATTCGAATAGTTCCTAACGAAGGAGCAAAACACGAATCAACACCAACCAACGAGAAAGACCAAAACCAACGTAGCGATAAACAAAACAAAAAGAATAAAGAACAAGTTGTAAATTTTGAACAACTCTAAGAAAAATAAATTGAATGTCGATTTGAATAATCCTGAGATGCAAGATGCTATCAGGATTATTCAAAACACTCATCAAACACTATTCTTAACTGGAAAGGCTGGCACAGGAAAGAGCACCTTTCTGCGTTATATTGCTCAAACAACAAAAAAGAAATATATTGTTCTTGCTCCAACAGGCATAGCTGCAATTAAATGCAGGTGGAAGCACTTTACATAGTTTCTTCAAACTTCCTTTCCACCCACTCCTCCCCAATGACACTCGTTATACACAACGAAAGCTAAAAGACACACTCAAATATAACGGTGAAAAACGAAAGATTTTAAGAGAAGTTGAATTGATTATTATCGATGAAATTTCAATGGTTAGAGCTGATATTATCGACTTCATCGATAAAGGTTCTACGTGTTTATTCTCGCAATATCTATCAACCATTTGGAGGAAAGCAATTACTTTTAGTTGGAGATATGTACCAACTAGAACCTGTTTTAAAAAGAAGATGAACGTCAACTCTTAAAAACCATATTATCCATCTACTTTCTTTTTCGATGCTCTTGTCTTTAAAGAAATGAAATTGGTGTCTATTGAATTGCAAAAGGTTTACCGCCAAACCGATCCCACTTTCATTAATATTCTCGATAGCATCAGAACAACAAGCGTATCAATCGACCAGCTGTCTACTTTAAATCAAACAAGTAGGAAAGATTATTGCCAATGATAAGAATAAACTTGCCATAACCCTTTCAGGCAAAAGAGACACCGTAGACCATATCAATGAGCAAGAACTCTCTCGCCTACCTGGTAAACCTATCACTCTATATGGACATATTGAGGGTGACTTTCCTGAAAGTAATCTCCCCACTCCGATAGAACTTTATCTAAAGGTTGGTGCTCAGGTGCTATTTATTAAGAATGACAAAGAAAAACGATGGGTAAATGGAACTCTTGGAACTATCGTATCATTCAGTAAGGAAGAACCTACCATTATTGTTGTTCGCACCGAAAAAAAGGTGAAGAAGTAAATGTAGAACAAGAGATTTGGAGCAACGTCATTTATTCGTATAACGAAAAAAAGAACAAAAAGATAGAAGAACAAGAAATTGGCGTTTACCAACAATATCCCTTTAAAACTGGCATGGGCAATTACCATTCATAAAAAGTCAGGGACTTACATTCAACAATGTAAATATCGACTTAACTGGTGGTGTATTTGCTGGCGGACAAACATACGTTGCCCTAAGCAGATGTACCTCGCTCGAAGGCATAAGTCTAAAATACCCTATCAGAAAGGAAGACGTCTTTATTCGCTCTGAGATTGTCCAATTTGCTCAAAGATATAACAACCAAGATTTAATTAAGAAGGTGTTGGAAGAAAGTAAGGCAGATAGAGAATACCAACAAGCGGTTCTTGCTTTTAATAAAGGAGATATGAAAGAGGCTCTTTCGCACTTTTTTTCATTGCCATTCACCAACGTTATGATATCGAAAAAGCCTCTTCAAAAAGCGATTTATTCAATATAAGTTAAATGAAATAAGCAAACTTAAAAGAGAGAATAAACGTATAAAAAGACGAGCTAAATCAGCACAATCGTTTTCTTTAAAAAGAGCTTGCAGTTGAATATACAATGATGGGCAGAGAATGCGAAAAAAAGAACACTTTTTGAGGCGGCAATAAAGAATTACGAGAAGGCACTTAAGTTATGTCCCTGATTATCCAGAACCAAGAAAAAGAATTGAAAAATTGAAATAAGTCAACTCAGAAAATAAATGGAGTTGACTTATTTTTTTATAAATCATTCTCATCAAATACCGACTCTTTACTATTCTTTTCGTTTTTCTATTTCTATCCCTATTCGTTTATTTCTATAAATAAGGGAGCAGCTCTATTCTATACAAAATACTTTCTTATAAAATACCTATCTTTTTGTCCTACAACCTTCACATTCTTTCTCTCCTTTTCTCAAGAGCACTCTCCTCTTTTTCGGCTCATTACTTTTATCCCCAACAAAAGCAATGATATTAGGTTGTAAAAGCAATGATATTGCACGGCAAAAACATATACAAATACCACGAAAAAGTCAATATTATTCAGAACAATAAGATATGGATATCATAACAAACTGATAAATAAATAACCTACAAAAATATTCATTATCATTTATCAGTTAGCACGAAACAATTGAATTAAAATGAAATAAAAGGGAATACAACATATATTAAATTTCAATTTCTACTATGTACCTTTGCATAGTAGGGAAGTCGACAGTAGCTCGCGATAACTTCAAGCCGTCCGCCTACATTAATATAGGAGAGTTGTTACTCTCCTATTTCTATTTTACCTAAAAAAAGAAAACCTTCTAAGCAACTTTTTCTCATCATACACACTCTTAATTCTTAGTTATAGTCAAAAAAATATTTTTATCTTGCAAAAAGGGAAAGTAAGACTATTTGGCCTTTCTATAGGATATAAAAAAATCCTTATTAGTAAGCGTTATTTCAGCATTACTAATAAGGAACTTATAAAAAGATTCTATCACTCTAACAAATGATTTTATATCTTATTGCTATCTTTCTCTTTCAATAATCCATGACTATATGCATAGAGTAGTTCTTTTTAAATCAGCAATTTGCTTATTCAACTCTTTGCCTTTATCGGTGTCTGCCACTAATATTCGATGCGAAATAGTTTCTACAATCTGTGTAGTACTCTTAATGTCAAGTCCTCTTTCAATTGCATCTTGCGCACTAGAGAATGGCTCGTGTTGAACAAGAGCAAAACTTCTACTATGATAAACCAAGGTATAACCAGCAATACCAGTTTCTTTTATGATATGCTTGTGAGAAGCCTCCGTCTATCACCATCAACTTTACCATTTGCCTTAATAGGATTCTCTCCATTGGCAACATGAACAGGAACATGACCATTTATGATGTGAGCATTCTCACCTTCTACGTCAAACTCTGCCAAGATTTGGTCGATAATCTCTTCCGATTCACGCAATTTGAAATAGTTTCCCTTCTCTTCTTTATGCGTTTTTTTATCTTCAATGAAATATCTTTCGAATGTTGCCATCTTAGATTTATCGAATAATGGACTATTAGGGCCACACCATAAATATAAGAAATAGTCGGTAGCATTGGTCTTTTTCTTCTGCATCTGCATCAGCTTGGAAGGCTGTACGAACAAGCATTTCGATTGTTTCCATCAGCTCTTTTTCCTTTATAATACTGACCTGGAAGTATCTCTACCTCTTTTAAAGAGCCATCATCATTCAAGGGAAGTGATGCATGGAACAATAAATTATTGTTGTAAACAGCATACATACTACCATGTTGAAGCAACAAACGAATGTGCTTTTGAAGCTTTTCGCTAATGAGGAAAAGAATGCACCAACTTATTCATTAATAGCTCTTCTTCCTCTGTTAGCTTGTTAGGGTGCTTGGGATCTATTGTTGGGAACATATTACTCTTCAATGGATAAGCCACTCCATCGATAGTTATCTCACCCTTCTTATAGTCGATATTATTAAATAATGCTCTATCACTCATCTTCCACTCTGGATGTCTTTCAATGATAGCAGCTTCTTCTTTAAACTGAATAATGGCAATTGCTTTGTGCATCATTGCTGCTAAACGATGAGTTTTCTCATCAATATCTTTCGCTCCACCTGATAACTTTGGAATAAATTCAAGACAAGGATCATCTCCATAAGTTTCCATTGCAAAGGTTGCTAACGGAACTAAATTGATTCCATATCCCTCTTCCAATGTAATTAAGTTGGCATAGCGTAACGATAAACGAATAACATTACAAATACACGCTTTATTTCCTGCACAAGCACCCATCCATAACATATCATGATTTCCCCATTGAATATCCCATCTGTGATAATTTACAAGGGTGTCCATAATAATATGCGCTCCAGGTCCTCTATCATAGATATCACCTAACAAAGTGCAATTGGTCGATAATCAATCGCTGAATGACATTAGCCAAAGCCACAATGAAGTCATCTGCTCTACCAGTTGTAATGATTGTATCGATAATTACATTGACATAAGCTGCTTTATCGGCATCTTCTGTTCGTTCATGCAACAACTCTTGAATGATATAGCTAAAGTCTTTGGGTAACGACTTGCGCACTTTAGAGCGTGTATACTTGCTCGAAACCTCTCTACACACTGCAACTAGGCGGTGAAGAGTGATATGATACCAGTCTTTAAGGTCCTTTTTCTTCAAGCTTTACTAACTCTAATTTCTCTTCAGGGTAATAAATAAGCGTGCAAAGATCTTTCTTTTTCGCTATCTCTAAGGGTATTTCCAAAAAGTTCATTCACCTTTCTTTTAATATTTCCTGAGGCATTTTTTTCAATATATGTTGAAACGCTTCGTGCTCTCCATGAATGTCTGCAAGGAAGTGTTCTGTACCCTTTGGAAGGTTTAATATTGCCTGCAAGTTAATGATTTCTGTACTTGCTTCGGCTATTGTGGGGAAAAGAATGAGATAAAAAGTTCTAAGTATCTCAAGTTCTTTACTATATTCTTATATTTCATAACGTTTCTATTTACTGTAGTTTGTTATTAAAGTTTTCTATTTTATCTGCCAGCTTTCCCTCTTTAAAAAGCAATGGGCATAAAGCCTTCTGTCAATAAAGAACGAGAAAAAAAGGACAGATTCTAACGACGCAACAAAATTCGTTATCTTCAGTGTTTCTAAATATTCTGCAAACTTATCTTCATTGTATTCTGCCTCGAACATTATGGTAGAAAGTTCTTGAAGAATACTAAATGGAATATTGTGTCGGCGATAAAGATATTCTATATATAAAAATCATAGAACATAACTTCTTCATGCTTCCATTTACATCTACGTCTGATGTGATAAGTTTACTTACCTTTTGGTTGATCTTTTCTTTTATGAAATTGGTCGTGAATAACCAATATTTCTTTATAGTACTCAACAAATTGCTGAGCCATAAGCTCGTCGGTGATACTGTTTTGTAATAACAGAATTTTCAATTAATCGAGTATTCTTTCCATCTGCAAGAGTTGTTAACTGGTTATATTCTAATTGTCCTGACGCATGAAAGGCTGTAACAAACTTTACAATAGGATACTTTTTCGGCTTTCAACAGTCCCTTTCTTTCGCCTTTTTACGATGGTTATTCCATGGCAAAAAAAGGAATTTAAAAGGCGATAATAATACGGGTATTTCCATATTATAAAGCTTTGGCAGAATAAGTTATATTACGCTTATCTTTACCATCAAAAAAACATGCACAATATCTGGATTCTCTGCTGTTAAAAACAACATCAGGAGATAAAAGAAAGATAGTGTTGAAGAATGTTTATAAATTTACTTTTATAATCATCTTTCTCTAAAAGTGCAGATGTATAAAGATGAATTCTCATATCTTATGACTCGTAAATTCAGTCTTATCAGAACGTTTATACTTGATGGTGTACCACAATTTGTGATATTGATTGCGTAATTCTAACCAGCCTAACAGCATAAAAAGGAAATATCTACTCTAAAGAAATTCATTGCTCGTTTCGCAATTATTCCTCTCACGATAAAAAGTCAAGAGCCAACAAAATGCAACACAAATGAGTAAGAACCAATTTTGAGAATAAATGCTCCAAGCACCTAATAAAAGTTGAAGAACATAGTTAAAATGGTAAAAGAAGGTATCTAAGAAGTAAACAAATTTATATTTACGAGATTGCTTTAAATACCTTTTTGTATGCATATAAGTCAGCTCTTTATCCATCCATTCTGCCTTAGAAGGTGCCTTTTCACAAATCCACTCATCACAATTAAACTGAAGAACGCATTCACCTTGCTGGCTATACTTATTTACAATGAACTCATATTCACCTCTTACATGCTCTAGTCCCCCTCTAAAACCATCTTGTTCAATAAACTCATCTTTCTTAAATCCAACAATATTGCTATTGATTCTGTCGAAAGCGTCCTTTCAAATAACCATTCAACAAATAAGAAAGTGTATGAAGATGAGCAAACTGATAGAATGAGTTTGTAGACTCTTCGTAGGTTCCTGGTACTACAAAAAGATTGCTGTCTTTCTTAAAGCTATGCCCTATTGCCTGAAGCCAACTATTCTTTTCTATTAGAGTATTAGCACCAATAAGCAAGACATGCTGATATTTTTGCAGCCTTTAACTCCAAGCGTTATAGCCATCTTTTGTCTACTCATATAACGTGATGTAGTAGGAACAAAAAGTGACATAAAGACGCTTATCATTTTCATATTGTTCAAGAATATCCTTTGTTTCATGATCACCTTTATCAATTACGATAATTAATTGAAATTCAGAAGTATATTCTTGTGATAGTATTGCAGGGATTAAAGCTCTTAACTCTGTATTATTCTCACGAATAGGCAATACAATTGAAATAGGATTGTCTATCTCTTCGCTCTCTGATTCTTGTTTTTCTTCAGAGGAAAAGGCTTTCGTTTTAAGCCTAAATAGAGGATTAAGAAAAGTCGATATCAACGTTATTACTAAAATAACGCCACACAAAACAAGTGTAAAAAAATATCGATATCTACTAACTGTGTTACATCCATCATCTAATATCAATAAAGAGAAGACGAAACTAATTATATGTTTTTTTGTATTATGAATAAAAATAGAGCTGTACTCAAACTTTGCAATGCTTCTTTCTTATCACTTTGCTTAATGAGGAATGAAACATTATAGTTTGATCCTCCATAAGATATCATTCTCACTGGAATATCTTTCAAAGCCGCAGTAACTTTTGCCACAAATCCTGTATTGTTCCAATCTAAGTCACCAACAACACAAACAATACTCATCTCGTTTTCGGTAGTAACTGTACCGTATTTCTTTAGCTCTGACAAGATATCTGCTAAGTGAGATTTGTCTTCTATGCTCATAGATACACTCACTTCGCTTGTTGCAATCATATCGATTGGAGTGTGATAGCTTTCGAATATCTCAAATACTTTGCGCAAAAAGCCTGCAGCAAAGAGCATTCTACTCGATTTAATCTTGATGGCTGTGATGTTATCTTTCGCTGCAATAGCCTTTATTTTTCCCTGTGTCTTTATACCATTGATAATTGTTCCCTCTGCATCTGGGTCCATTGTATATTTCAATCGAACAGGAATATTAGCGTATTTAGCAGGCTGAATACATGTTGGATGCAAGATTTTAGCACCAAAATAAGCTAATTCTGCAGCTTCTTCAAAATGTAATTGACGAACAGCTTCAGTCTTTTCAACTACTCGTGGGTCGTTATTATGCAAGCCGTCGATGTCTGTCCATATCTGAACTTCCTCTGAGTTAATAGCTGCTCCAATTAAAGATGCAGTGTAATCCGATCCTCCACGTTGAAGATTATCAATCTCACCATAAGCATTTCGGCAAATAAATCCTTGTGTTAGATATATCTGATAACCTGTATTTTCTTCCATGATCTTAGACAACAAGTCAGTGATCTCATGTAGATTAGGTTCTGAGTTCTTGTCTGTTCTCATGAAATCAAGAGCAGGTAGCAATATAGCTTTAATTCCTTGCTCTTGCAAATAGGCCTCAACCATTGTTGTACTCATTATTTCCCCTTGAGCAACAATAGTCTTTTCTTCGAAACTTGTAAATAATTCTTTTGTAAAAGAACGAAGGAATACGAACTCTTTGCCTAAGAATTCTTTTATATCTCTTTTGGTTTATCGGTTGAATATAATTCATCTACAACCTTATCATATTTCTTTTCAAGATGATTAATTACCTCATTCGCCCCTTCTGGGTTCTTTTTATAAAGATAATCGGCAATCTCAACCAATGAATTAGTAGTGCCAGACATTGCAGAAAGTACAACAAATGTGGGTTCACCACTTGCTGTTATAATGCTACAAACTTCTCTTATACGTTCTGGTGAACCAACAGAGGTACCACCAAACTTCATTACCTTCATTCTAAATACGTTTTAATATCTACCTATAAATCGAATTATTCTTCCTTAGTTCCTTCTTTTGTATATTCAGAAGTTACATCTGCTAGTACGCCATCTTCGCATCGATACACGATACCTGGGTATTTTTTTGAAGGATCAACATGTTGTGAGTTGACATGATGACTGCCGTTCCTTTCTTTTGTAATCTCTTTCAACAGAGCCACAATATCCAATGCTGTGCCTGTGTCAAGGTTACCTGTTGGCTCATCTGCAATAATCACTTTAGGTTTATTAAGCAATGCTCTTGCAATAGCAATACGTTGTTGTTCACCTCCAGAAAGTTCATGAGGCATCTTGTTTTTTTCTTATCTAACAAGCCCACATCAGTCAACACTTCATCAATGCGTTCGTCTATTTCTTTCTTGTTTTTTTCCAGCCTGTTGCTTTTTAAAAACAAAGTGCAAATTACGATAAACAGTCAAGTCGTGAAGTAATTGAAAGTCTTGAAAAAAATAATACCAAAGTCTCTTCTTAAACCTGCTATTTCTTTTCTTTTTTTATCTTCTTTAAATCACGTCCTAAGACATCAGCAACCGCCTCTTCATCATCAGAATCGATATCTAGTTCACAATAAATAGTCTTTAATAATGAACTTTTTCCAGAGCCAACCTTACCTATAAGATAAACAAATTCGCTCTGTTCTATATGAAAGTCTACATTACCAAGAACCAACTTATCGTCTTGATATATATTTATTCCTTTTATAATTTATAAGCATACTCTATTTTTAATAGCATTTAAATGTTGAGATATTCTATTTTTCTTTCTTCTTTTTTTCTAGCCTGATCTTACAAGTCATTGCAAGCATTTTTTTCTAATGTATTTGCAAATTCCTTTTAGAAAAGACTTTACTAGATATGCAAAGATAATAAAAAAACCTTTTAGTATATCGAAAAAAATAACAAACTCATTACATATAATAATGCATTTTTCGTTGAGATAAAACAAAAAAATAGAATGGTTTTTCATTTAAACCACTCTATTTCTATTATCTATAATGAGATATTTACTATCAAAAATCCATCAAAGAAACTTATTCTTTCTCTGCTGAACGATAAGGAGTTATCACCACATTTCCACTTAAATAATCAGCAAGGAATATCTCCGAAGAACTTGAATAACCTTGTTCTGTCAATTTTTTTCCATTAGCCAATCCTCATCTTTATCAATGGCAGCAAGAATGTTTTTTTCTGAATAGTTCCATCGGTAATAAGTGGGTATCGTGGATTTTCTTCACCCTGAAAGCACCACCAGTAACTGGCCATTTTGCTCTAACACAGCTCGCTTTACATGTGTAATATTAAAGACATTATGCATTCTTAGCTTTAAAAAGTTAGCTCTTGAGCAGTAATCTTTGCTGCGTTACATGCAGCAACATCTACATTTCCATTCACAATTAATACTCGTGGAGTTCCATCTAATATGCGTTGTAGAAAAATGGCTTTTTCGATTTAAAACGTCTTAAACCAAACACCAATAAAAAAACCATATTGTTAATACAATTCCAAACTGGAAAAACATGTAAATCCTTACTATATATAACACCACCGATGATTCCACCCAGTACATAATTCTGTATTTGTTCCATCGCAGTGGTTGGAGCTAGATTGCCTTTACCTGTTAAGTTGATGACTGTTATTAGCGCAAGTAAGCCTAATACCAATTTAAATGTAATGTCTAAATAATTCATTTTCGTTTATAATTTACTAAATATCAAGTATCTGAGATGGTTCTGTTACAAATGTATTTCCACCATGTTCAATCAAAAATCTTTATCTCTAAATCCCCAAAGAACAGAAATACAAGGCAAATTAGCGTTTCTTGCAGTTGCTAAATCAACATCACTATCACCTATATACACTGCATTTTCTCGTGAAACTCCAAGCAATTTAAATGCTTCATCAACAGTATCGGGAGCAGGCTTCTTTCTTATATCTGCACGTTCGCCTATTGCAACCCTCACTCTATCACCAAAGAAATGACGGCAAAGCTCAACCGTTGCTTCGTAAAACTTATTACTTACCACCGCAATATTCTTGCCCGCACGATTCAATTTCATCAAGCATTTCAAGCACACCATCATAAGGTTTTGTAGTATCTAAATTATGAACAAGATAGTGTTCCTTTAAAAAGTTTCAAACACTTTTTGTAAACAATTTGTTATCAGTATTATTAGGAACTGCACGTTTCATCAATAATTCAACACCATTTCCAACAAATTGTCGCACCTCTTCTAAACGTCCTTTCAGGAAGCCCAAATGATGATAAAGCAAAGTTACAACTATTCTTTAAATCCTCTAATGTGCTCAAAAGAGTTCCATCAAGGTCAAAAAAATATAAGTATCGTATTTCATATATTCGTTATTAAATTGTATTCTTCTGAAAACTATGCAAAGGTAGTAAAAAACATAAAATCAAACCTTTATTTCTAATCTTTTTGTTACCTTTTGCAGCAATTTATTTTACATAAAAATGGAAAACAAAAAGAGTAAAAAATTTAGATGGGCTGCTATTGCATGCGCATTGGTACTTATTGGACTTACATATTATTACTTTTTCTCTGCCTTTAGTGCAAAAGATAAAGTAGAATATGTTTATATTGACAAGGATGATAACGTAGACTCTGTTTACCAAAAGCTTAAGCCAATAGCTACAGAACATGGTATGGCAGGTCTTAAAACTCTTATCAGACACTCATCATACGATAAGAATATTCGAACAGGACGCTACCAAAATCAAACCTAGTAGCATGATTTTTTTAAGATCTTTAGAGATATCAAAAATGGTCAACAAACACCTGTTTCTATTGTTATTCCATCTGTTAGAACAGTAGAAAAGCTTTCTGCTGAACTTTCTAAACATTTGATGATAGATAGCACAGAGATTATCACATGCTCTAAAGAATGAGGCATTATGCCGTAAATTTGGATACGACACAACAACCATCGCTTGTATTTTCATCCCTAACACATACAATGTTTACTGGAATGTTTCGGCTGAAAAAGTTCTTAGAAAGAATGGATTCTGAAAGTAAAAACATTTTTGGAATGAGACCAGAAAACAAAAGGCAAAGAAACTAAATCTCACTCCTAATGAAGTGATCATTCTTGCTAGTATTATTGAGGAAGAAACTGCAAACACAAAAGAAAAGCCTATGGTTGCAGGAATGTATTATAAGCGTTTAACTATGCGCACTGCGCAATATCCTAACGGAATGCCTCTACAAGCTGACCCAACTATTAAGTTTGCATGGAAGAAATTCGAGTTAAAGCGAATTTATAACAATCACCTTGCAATTGAAAGTCCTTACAATACTTATAGAAACACAGGACTTCCCCCAGGTCCAATACGTATTCCTTCAATTGAAGGTATCGACGCTGTACTTAATCTTGTGCATCACAACTATATTTATATGTGCGCAAAAGAGGACTTTAGTGGTACTCATAACTTTTGCAGAAACATACGAAGAGCATCTTCAAAATGCCGCAAAAATATACCAATGCTCTTAATAAAAGAGGTATAAAATAAAGATATTTACAACACTACTCACCATTTCAAACACAACAATATGAGTAGAACCGAAATAGAACTTATCACTATTTAAAGCAGAATACAATATATCCGTTATCTCAAAAAGGGATAACGGATATATTTTGCCATTCTCTCCCACTTTATTTCAGCCCGTACCTAAACAGAAGAGATGTACATGTGAAGAATGAAACCAATGTTGTGAAGTAATAATAGAGATGCTATTATCGAATATTTCTACATTATTAGAATGAGAAAGAATAGTATTAGAAATAAAACATTATGGTTTTATTATCTAAAGCACCTCCTTCACTAGCACATATAAACAAAAAAGAGTAGATATTCAATAGAACATCTACTCTCTTTTATCTAGTTTCTAAACTCTTTAGAAGTTATTATCATCAATCATTTCAAATCCACAATAAGGCACAAGAACCTTTGGAACTCTGATACCTTCAGATGTTTGGTTGTTCTCTAAGATTGCTGCAACAATACGAGGAAGCGCAAGTGCAGAACCATTTAGAGTGTGGCAAAGTTCGATCTTCTTATCTTCAGCATGACGATAACGACACTTTTAAGCGATTTAGCCTGATAGCTTTCAAAAATTAGATACCGATGAAACTTCAAGCCAACGTTGTTGTGCTGCACTCCAAACTTCAAAGTCGAAGCAGATAGCAGAAGTGAAACTCATATCTCCACCACATAGTTTTAAGATGCGGTAAGGCAGCTCTAGCTTCTTACATAGTCCTTCAACGTGAGCCAACATTTCTTTTAATGAATCATAAGAGTGTTCTGGTTTGTCAATACGAACAATCTCTACCTTGTCAAATTGATGTAAACGGTTTAGTCCACGTACATCTTTTCCATACGAACCTGCCTCTCTTCTAAAGCAAGCAGAATAAGCACAATGCTTAATAGGTAAATCCTTTTCGTCTAGAATAACATCTCTAAAGATATTAGTTACAGGAACTTCAGCTGTAGGAATGAGATATAAATTATCTAATTGAGCATGATACATTTGACCTTCTTTATCAGGCAACTGACCTGTTCCGTATCCACTTGCTTGATTAACTACGTATGGTGGTTGCACTTCTAGATAACCACTCTTTCGTGCTTCTTCAAGAAAGAAAGCCTCAAGAGCACGTTGTAGGCGTGCCATCTTACCAATATAGAAAGGAAAACCTGCACCAGTTACCTTTACTCCAAGGTCAAAATCAATTAAATTATATTTCTTTGCAAGATCCCAATGACATAATGCATCTTCAGGAAGGTTAGGTTTTTCTCCACCTTCAACAACGACAACATTGTCTGAAGCATCACATCCCTCGGGTACATCTTCATTTGCAATGTTTGGGATAGAGCATAAAAAGCTCTGTCAATTCATTTTCTGCAGATTCCATTTCTTCTTGCAATTGCTTGTCAAGAACTTTAAGACTAGCAACCTTAGACTTTATTTCTTCTGCTTCTTCTTTCTTTCCTTCTTTCATAAGAAGGCCCACTTGCTTCGATATAGTATTTGCTTCTTGTTTATTCTTATCAAGCTTTTTGTTGAGCTTCTTTTCTTTTTTTATCTATACCGATAACGTTTTCTATGGCTTCACGAGCACCTTTAAAGTGCTTTTTTTCTCTAAGCCTTTTTATTACGCGTTCAGTCTCCTCTGTGATGAGTTTTTAATGTAAGCATAATTATATTGTTTGTTAAATGAAATTCAATCTATAGGCAAAATTACAAAAAAATAATTTGTCACATACAAAAATATACAATATGTTTATAAACATAAAGCAAGTTATTTATAAAATGAAAGTGTATGTTTTATTTCGTTCCAAGATACAGAAATATCATTCCGATGATGATAAATAGTAAGTCGAAGAATTTTCCTTTTAAATTCTTTTCGTGCAAAACCAAAGCTCCAAAAGCGAAACTTACGATAACACTTCCTCTACGAACCATCGACATTATTGATATCATTGCCCCCTCAAGGCTTAGCGAATAGAAATAAACAAAGTCGGCAAGACAAAGAAAGATGCTTATTCCTATTATATAATAGTTCCACTTAAAGGGCGCAACCTTGTGCCTAAAAAGGATACCAAAGAAATAAAAACACCAACGACATCCACATCATTTGGTAGATATTGAACCAACTTTGCACCACCATTTTATCGAAACCCAATCCTCCTGAGCTAACTGGTGCCATGAGATACTTATCGTATAATCCACTAATAGCTCCCAGTATAGCAGCTAAAACAAGGAAATATATCCATTTATCATGTTTAAAATTGATTCCTTCCTTTATGTCCTGTTCTACTTAAAAAGATAAAAAGAACAGATGGCCAAACTCACTCCTATCCATTGATAAAGATTCAAATGCTCTCCATAAACAAATATAGCTCCAAGCAAAAACTAACACGGGTCGTGTGGCATTGATAGGCCCTACAATAGTAAGAGGCAGGTGTTTCATAGAGAAATAGCCAAACACCCAAGATGAAAGAACGATGATACTTTTAAGAAAAACATACTTATGTTGCTCAAAACCGATGGTGGGAACGTAGAAAAAGACTATCGTCTAACACGTTGGTAAAAAGCAGAAAGTAGAATGAAAGGAATAAAAAAATAAGCGAAGAGAATATGGTGTTTAATAACAAAAACAGGAATAACAGCATTATCGCTTAATGCCTTCTTTTTAAACACATCATACACTCCTAAGAATGCAGCAGATATGAATGCACCTAATAACCACATATTAATATTCTACCTTTTCTAAAAATAATGCATGAGCAGGCATACTCTCTCCTGCCCCAGTTCGTTTTCTTTGATCAACAATATTCTTAAATTCTTCGACCGTAATCTTATGCTGTCCCACTTCAACCAAGGTACCAACAACTGCTCGAACCATATTTCTTAAGAAACGATTGGCCTTAATTACAAAGTGCCAATGAGTAGCATCATCTTGAATCCACTGTGCTTCTGTAACATTACACAATGTTGTTTTAGCATCAGAATGACTCTTACAAAAAGCTTCAAAAATCTTCTACTTCAAGAAGATAACGTGCAGCTTCGTTCATTAAAGAAAAGTCTAAATCTCGATAATAGCTATAAGAATAGTTTCTTACAAATGGGTCTTTGCCTTTATGTACATAATAATGATAGGTTCGCCACGTTGCACTAAAGCGTGCGTGCATGTCTTCTGCAACGGGGTTGATCGAAAATACAACGATATCAGGGGGTAATAAACGATTTAGTTTACCGCTTAACATTTCTGCATCAAAGACAATTTCGGTAGAAATATCAAAGTGAGCTACCATAGAACGTGCATGAACACCAGTGTCTGTACGCCCTGCTCCCACCACATTTATATCACAACGCAAGATCAAGGAAAGTGCTTTTTGTAGTTCTTCTTGCACAGTATTGCCATTAGGTTGTATCTGCCAACCATGATAATTGGTGCCATCGTAAGCGAAAGAAATAAAATATCGTTGCATAATTGAAATCCTAATAATATTTGAGAACTATCTCCTCGTTTTTATTGTTCTTTACATGTTGATTGCAAAAGCATTACAATTAAGTGGTAAAAGCACTACTCTTACCTTGCAAAAACATTGCTTTTATATAGCAAAAAGAATGCAATTACAACCTTAGTCGATATAGTTTAAAAGATAACTAGCAATTGCTTTATCATAACCGTACACGTCAGGATAATCTTGCATCACTCCATTTTCATCTGGATAAAGTGTGTAATAGGTTATAAATAAAGGAACAGAAGGTTTTAACGACTTTGAGTTGATGAGTCGTTTTCTGTCTATCTTGGTCGCAGAGGTGTCTTTCTCGTTGCCTGTTGGTTGCATTTGAATATCAACAGTTGTTGAATATCTTAGCTTATCAATCAGTGTTTCTTCTTTATCTTGCAAAAGGAATATCGCCAATTCTAAAGGCTTTTCTACACGAATACAGCCATGCGACACACCTCTATCAAATCTACTAAAAGCCTCTCTCGATGAGGTATCGTGAAGATAAACTGAGAAATTATTGGGGAATCGAAACACGATACGACCCAATGCATTTCCTTTTCCACCTCGTTGCACCACCTTTATAGGCTCCACTTAATAGCATTTCTGGAGTTACTTGCGCAACATCTATCTCTTTTTCCCGTTGTTGCACTGCGAATAAAATAGCGATGCGAATCGAAATAATATCTGTTTCCTAATTGAGAAATAACCTGCTTCTTGACAATACTTAGTGGCATAACCCATTGCGGATTAACATCCATTCGCTCTATTGCACTATTCAACAGCGGTGTTTTTTTGTTGACAAAGCTCCACACGCAACACGCATTGTAAGAATGCTATCTTCGTCAACTGCCTTCAAATAAAACTGAAGGAACATTTACCAATACATATTTCTTATGCAATTCAGGAAAATCATTTTGGCGCCATCTACTGCGTTCCATATTTACTAAAACCTTCATTTTTGAACTTCTTGCAGAAGCATTTTTTTCAAAAAGAGATTGAAAGTTTCTATAAAGTGGACGCTCGCTTTTTAGACGATGTAAGAATTGTTGTAGCGAATCGTTTGCAACAGAAGAAACAAGTTGGTGCACAAAGTTTGTATCAACAGTTTCCGTATGTATGTCATAAAGTCGTTGATAACGCCTTGCTCCATTCTTTGTTTCTGCAGTATCAAGTCGATTTCAAGATGTAGCTTGGAGTAACGTAACCAAATCGCTCTCCAATAGCATATCTAAAGAGAGCCTTTGTTAAACGATATTCAATTCGAGCTAAAATCTTACTGATACTCTCCCTTCTTCTATCGAAAGAGTCTGAATTTTCTCGATATCTTTTCTTAATTTCTTTACTAATAAACTTACGAGGTGAGAAGCCCAATAGATACTAATGCTTCTAAAGAATCGATGAGTAAAGCTGAAGATGGGGTTATTCCTTCTTTGGAAATCCAAAGATATTCGTTGTTATTTTTTTATAATACTTACGGGTTAAATAATCGGCAGCAAGTGTATCTCTATCGGCATTTGCCAATTCTTTAATTGAGCTTTTAACTCGTAATTTACTGATCTTATATTTAGAAGAAGATAGTTCTTTAAAGTCATTCTCAATACTTAAAAAGAACCTTATCTTGAGTATTACTGTTACAACCAACAAGGGCAACAGCAACATAAACACACACAAAAATGTACTAATGATTTCAACGCTAGAAAAGGGATATCTATCTTACAGATATTTTACGAACAAATTTTTCCGATTTTTAACGATGTAAACGCCTTTAGGAAGTGGTAAATCAAAACGTTTATCCATTCCTTCTACCCTAAAATTCATTACACATATACCTGCAACATTATATATTTGAAGCGTCTGTCCGTTTGCTCCTACAACATGCAATGTATTCTCTACCATTGCAATAGATGGTGCAGTGTTATCTTGTTCGAGAGACTCTACATTAAAAGATATAGCTGCTCTAGAAGTCATTGGCATGGCTCCGAGAACTAAAAAAACAATAATAAGCATATCTTTTTCATCATATCTCTAGAATTTTTTTAAGTTGCTATTTATATTCTAATTTACATCGACAATAAGCACTATAGAAATAATTATATTTCTCAAAAGCCTTATCATACTTTTTCACAAAAGTTACATTATTTCTTCAATAATTAGAAATAGAACTTTACTTTATCGTACAATTTTTTTAAAATTATTTAATACTTACAATCATACCCTCATTAGACAAGATTGAGTTGGAAAACACTTTCTTAGCCTCGTCTAAAAAGGATTGTTTCGTTGGTATAACGTGAGCTATAATGACCTAAAAAGAAGCTGTTTGGCATTAGCATCTCTAGCTACCATTGCAGCCTGTTCTGCTGTACTATGGAAATATTTTTTTCTCCATAATCGGCATGCTCATTGGCATAAGTACTTTTCGTGATAAAGCAAAGTTACATCCTTAATCATCTTGTGCAATTCGGGCAAATACTTTGTATCACTACAGTAAGCATACGACCGTGCGGGGTCAGCAGGAAGGGTTAAGCGAGCATTTGGAACTACTTCTCCGTCTTCAGTAACCCAATCTTCTCCCTGTTTGATAGCATTTATTTTGTAATGAGGAATGTTATAAAAAAATCTATCATATCTCGTTTTATATGTGCCAAAGGTCTGCTTTTTCTTTAAAAAGAAAAGCCGCAACAACTGATTCGATGATCTAAAGGTATCGACTCAATAGTAAGACTTCTATCATCATATATCACGGTATTTTCTGTTGTATCTACCCCATTAAAGACCACATCAAAGGTTAATCCTTTGCAAAAGAAATTCATTTGGGCTTTAAAAAGGTTTTCATACTCTTTGGGGAGCGTATATATATAAAGGTGCTGTTCGTCCCAACATACCGAATGTTGAGATTAATCCTATAAGTCCAAAAGCAATGGTCTCCATGTAAATGAGAAATGAGAATGGCGCCAATTTTCATAAAAATTGACATGCGATTTTTCTGAGTTGTATTTGAGCACATTCGCCACAATCAACCATAAAAAAACTTTCCTCTTATCTCTACAACTTGACAAGAAGCACTATGCAGAAGCGTTGGTAATGCACTTCCGCAGCCCTAAGATATGGACATTAAATGTTTCCAAACTAATTATTGTTTTTTTATTCTCTTTGCGTTTATATACAAAGATTCCTTGCTTATTTTCCAATACAAGTGAATCTGGGACCAAGTGTATTTACTTGGAAAGAATCACGTCCTAAAAAGAAGCTTTCCGTTAAATATTTTCCAAACTTTCCAATCATTCTTTTCTACAGGCTGATAGGTTTGAATAGCTCCTCCCTCTTCTATTTCAAAGTCTTTGTCTATGCTATTCCATCGACCTAATAACGTTGTTAGGTTCAATACCTCTGTAGCTTGAAACTCTCCGTCTACATTTCGACCGATAACAGCCATTCTATCACCAACTAACAATCCGCCTCTTAAGCCCATATTAGCTTGCTCACAATCGTCCATCAACATACAATCGATAGAGTCTCCCTGAGTCGGTTATAAGCTGCAAGTTGTGCATTCCAGTTCCTTCTCCACATATTCCGTAGAGTGTTGAATCTGCTTCTAGACCATTATCGATTGAGTCTGTTTCGTTTAAAGACAAGTTTTTAGCCTTTTTCTTTGCAAGAAAAATACTGCAAAGAACGAGAATAGTAAGATTCCAACTAGGGGTATAAACTTCAACTGTTTCATGTCTATTAATTATATAATGTCTTGTTATTTTTAATTCACCATTTCTCTCTTTAGATTTCGCTTCGTTCCAAAGTGCATCCATATCAGATAGAGTCATATCTTTTAAAAGCAACTCCTTTCACTTTTGGCATTTTGCTCAATATAATTAAAACGGCGTATAAACTTGCGGTTACTTTGCTCTAAAGCACCATCTGGATTGATGCCGTATAGCCTTGCAACATTAATCATACTAAAGAAGAAGTCACCAAATTCGCTTGTAGATTTCTCTTTATCTTCTTTGCTTAACTCAAGCTTTAGCTCCTCTAACTCTTCATAAACCTTATCCCAAGCATCTTCTTTTTGCTCCCAATCAAAGCCTACATTTCTTGCTTTGTCTTGTATTCTATAAGCTTTTATCAAACTTGGAAGAGAAGAAGGGACACCAGATAAGACGGTTTTATTGCCATCTTTTTCCTTAAGTTTTATCTGTTCCCATGTCTGAAGAATACTTTCTACACTCTTAGAAGGGTCTGGTTCTCCATAAATATGAGGATGACGGAATTTCAATTTCTCTACTTCTTTATTACAAACGTCAGCAATATCAAATTGTTTCTTTTCGTTGGCAATAACAGAATAGAATAAAACATGCAATAAAACATCGCCTAATTCTTTGCAGATGTTGGGAGAATCGTCGTTCAAAGAGTGCATCACATAGCTCGTATACTTCCTCGATTGTATTGGTGCGTAAACGTACTATTTGTCTGCTTTTTTTATCCCATGGACACCTTTCTCTAAGTTCATCTAAAACATCTAACAAACGTCCAAAAAGCTTCTAGTTTTTTTCCTCTCTTGTATGCATACTTATAGTATTATTTTTAGACAAAAAGTAATCATTTTCCACTTAAAAAAATAGTAATTTTGCAATGTTTTTTTATATTAGAACGAAATCATAGAACAACATATATGGAATTAGCAAGTAAATACGATTCGAAAGAAGTTGAATCGAAATGGTATCAATATTGGCTTGATAATAAGCTTTTCTCAAGTAAACCTGACAGCAGAGAACCCTTACACTGTTGTTATACCTCCACCCAATGTTACTGGTGTTTTGCATATGGGTCATATGCTTAACAACACTATTCAAGACATTCTTGTGCGTAGAGCGAGAATGGAAGGCAAGAATGCTTGCTGGGTTCCAGGTACAGACCACGCCTCTATTGCTACTGAAGCTAAAGTAGTAAACAGACTTGCTCAACAAGGAATAAAGAAGACTGACATCACAAGAGACGAGTTCTTGGGTCACGCTTGGGATTGGACTAAAGAGCACGGAGGCATTATTCTAAAAGCAATTGCGTAAACTTGGCGCAAGTTGTGATTGGGATAGAACAGCCTTTACCATGGATGATGAACGCTCAAAGAGTGTCATTAAGGTTTTCTGTGACTTGTATAATAAAGATCTAATCTATCGTGGTGTGCGCATGGTGAATTGGGATCCAAAGGCACAAACTGCACTAAGCGACGAAGAGGTGATATACAAAGAAGAGAAATCTAAACTGTATTACCTTAAATATATGGTTGTTGAAGAACCTGGTAAATATGCAATTGTGGCTACAACTCGCCCTGAAACAATTATGGGTGACACCGCAATGTGTATCAATCCTAACGACCCTAAGAACACATGGCTTAAAGGTAAGCATGTAATTGTGCCTCTTGTAAATCGTGAAATACCTGTAATTGAAGACGATTATGTTGATATTGAATTTGGAACAGGTTGCTTGAAGGTTACACCTGCACACGATATTAATGACTACAACTTAGGAATTAAACACCATCTCGATACCATTGACATCTTTAATGACAACGGAACCATCTCTGAAGCTGCAGGAATGTACGTTGGACAAGATAGAATGGACGTTAGAAAGCAAATCGCTCAAGACCCTAACAGATGCGGGTTTAATGGAGAAAAATTGAGGACTATACTAATAAGGTTGGTTGCTCTGAAAGAACAAATGTGCCCATTGAACCAAAATTATCGACACAATGGTTCCTTTCAATGCAGCACTTTGCAGACATGGCATTGCCCCCTGTTATGGACGATGACATTCAGTTCTATCCACAAAAATATAAGAATACTTACCGCCATTGGCTCGAAAACATCAAAGACTGGTGTATCTCTCGTCAGCTTTGGTGGGGACATCGCATACCAGCTTACTACTTTGAGATAGAAGGAAAGCGTCAATTTGTTGTAGCAGAGTCTGTTGAAGATGCACTAAAACAAATAGAAAGCAAATACAACACCACATTAACTGAAAGTCAACTTTCACAAGATGAAGACTGTCTTGATACTTGGTTCTCATCTTGGTTGTGGCCTATTTCTGTATTTAATGGTATCAACGACCCTGATAATGCAGAACTAAAATACTATTACCCCACAAGTGTTCTTGTTACAGGACCAGACATTATCTTCTTCTGGGTTGCCAGAATGATCATGGCTGGATATGAATATAAGCACGAAATGCCATTTAAGAGCGTTTACTTTACAGGTATTGTTCGAGACAAGTTGGGTAGAAAGATGAGTAAGAGTCTTGGAAACTCACCCTGATCCTCTTGATCTTATTGAACAATATGGTGCTGATGGTGTGCGCATGGGAATGATGTTATCTGCTCCAGCTGGTAACGATATTCTTTTTCGATGAGACTCTTTGTGAACAAGGAAGAAATTTCAATAACAAGATATGGAATGCGTTCCGACTCATCAAAGGCTGGTCTACTTCTGAAGAAGAACAACCCGCAACCAATGCAATTGCAGTGAAATGGTTTGAAGCTAAGCTTCGTCAAGCAAACCAAGAGCTTAACGATCTCTTCTCTAAATATAGAATATCTGAAGCCTTAATGGTTGTTTATAAACTATTCTGGGACGAGTTCTCAAGCTGGTACCTTGAAATGATTAAGCCAAGTTACGGCTCTCCTATCGACAAGAAGACTTTTGAAGCAACCCTACAGTTCTTTCGAAACACTTCTAAAGATGTTGCATCCATTTATGCCTTTCATTACAGAAGAGCTATGGCAACACATCTACACAAGAGAAGAAGGACAATCAATTATGTGCGAAAAAGCTTACTCTTGACGCATTCTCTACAGAAGATAGTCATCTAATTGACGAGATTGAAAACGTTAAACTCATTGTAACCAACATTAGAGCGGTACGTAATCAAAAGAACATCTCTCCTAAAGTAGAGCTAGAGTTACACACCATTTCTCAAAACAGATATGCTAACTACAATTCTGTTATTAAGAAAATGGCTAACCTCAACAATATTGTTGAAGTTCAAGAGAAGGCTGCTAATTGTGCATTATTTATGATTGGAACAGACGAATTTGCTATTCCTGTTGGCGACATGGTTGACTATGAGGCTGAACTTGCAAAACAAGAAGCTCAACTTAAGCACTTAGAAGGATTCCTTGCAGGCATTCAAAAGAAGCTATCTAACGAAAAGTTCGTAGCTAATGCTCCTGCTGCTGTAGTTGAATTAGAACAGAAAAAAAGCAAAAGACTCTGAAGAAAAAGATTGCGGCTCTTAAGCAATCTATTGCAGAACTAAAACAAAAAAATAAAGAAGTAATTGATGTTTGCTATCACTATATAGCAAGACATTAGGAACATATACAACTCTCATAAAAACCAGTAAACGACAGGCATTTTAATATGCTCTGTCGTTTTATTGATACTAAGTATTTCGGATAACAACACTAATAAACTTTATTTATGAACATAATTAAAAAATGCATATAAAGGTATATTTGCAATCTTTCTTGCCTTATCTTTGGTTGCTTGCAACGACAATACAGAAGATGAAATGGTGAAGAAAGAAGGCAAAACAATTTTTGTTTATATGCCCTGGACTGCAAGTGCCACCAATACAGCAAACAGCTTGCACGATAACTTTCATTCAAAAATATTGAAGACATTAAGAGTGCTATCGCTGAAGAAGGTGGACTGAAAAATACTCGTTTAGTGATTTTTTTATCGATTCTTTAGCCCCCCAAATACGGCACAATGTATGAACTAAAGTATCACAATGGACTATTTATAAAGAATATATTAAAAACAATATACTCCACAAAAACAGTACTTCATATACAACCGAACAAGGATTAACAGCAATACTAAAAAGATGTTGTTAGATTTGCTCCTGCTTCAAAAATATTCAATGATTATTGGCTCACATGGTGTGGGTTGGCTTCCTGCAGAACCAACAACTCGCTCGAGAACTCGTTTCTTTGGCGGAACTACTCCAGAATACCAAACTAACATAAGCACACTTGCTAACAGCATAAAAAGCAATGGGTATAAAGATGCAATATATCATGTTCGACGATTGTTACATGTCGAATATAGAAACTGCATACGAGTTGCGCAATGCAACATCATACCTCATCGGTTGCACTAGCGAAATTATGGCATACGGAATGCCTTATCATAAGATGTGGAAAGAATTATCTTCACTCAACCCCAATTACCAAACCATTACAAATATCTTCCACGATTTCTACTCAAACTATCAGGCTCCACAATACAACTGCGGTGCTATTGGTGTGACAAACTGCGAAAAGACTGAAGAGATGGCTAATATTATGAAAGAGATCAACCAACAATTTACTTTCAATGTTACCGACACTACTCACATACAAAAGCTCGATGGATATAGCGGAACGATATTTTATGACATGAAGAGTTATGTAGACCGCCTTTGCTCTGACACGAATTTAAAGAATCGTTTCAATAATGTTATGAGCCAAGTTACTCCTTATTATGCTTCAACTAGCAGAATATACACCGCTATGGGGCAGCTTAATTCGGAATATATCAATATCACTTCGTTCTCAGGAATTACCATTAGTGACCCAAGTGAGTCGAAAGAATATTCTGCAAAGACAACTAAAAAGAACTACTAGTTGGTGGAAAGCCACCCACTAAAAAAGTAAAAATGAACAAGAAAAGCAATTCTAATTCGTATAACATAAAAGCTACAAAAGAGTTCTCTGCAACAACTAAATAGCAGAGAACTCTTTTCTTCCTCCTCTCCTATCATCACTTTAAGTCCTTAGCATTTACCAATTTTCATATAATCTAAGTCCCACTTTCTATCAAGACTTTTCCACCTATATTATAAATAAATCATCGCATCTTTACACTTACAATCTGTCCCCTATTATTTTTACATTGTTATTATGATATAAAAAGCACAACTATTAGGCGATAAAAGCAATGAGATTAGAAGGTAAAAGCTATTCTCTTATACTGTGATACCATAAGTATTATGATTCACCTGTGCTTGTTTCATTCCTTTATACTATATTTGTGATGATCATTTATAATAAAACAAGATGGATAAACGAATTTATTTTGCAGGCTCAATACGTGGTGGAAGAGTTGATGCAAACCTTTATCAAAGAATTATTGCATACATCAACAAAACGGATGTCGTTCTAACCGAACATATTGGAATGTCAGATATTAGCTTAAAAAGCACAAGGAAAGACTAATGATTATAAGATTTATAAGCAAGATACTGATTGGTTGAAGAATAGTGACTTGGTGATTGCAGAGTGTACTTGCCCATCATTAGGCGTGGGATATGAGCTTGCTTTTGCTGAAGTTCTTCATATTCCTGTTTATATTTTCTATGACAAACAAAAATCGAACCTATCTGCAATGCTCAACGGAAATAGCTATTTCAATACCATTCCTTATGAAAAGGAAGAAGAAATATATACTGAACTAAACAAAAATTTTTAAGGGAAAAAGAAATAAATAAGATCCTTATTTCAGAACTATTTAAAAATAAGATATTATCTAAAACGAAAAAAAGACTTTAAGGAAATAATCAAATTATAATCCTTAAAGTCTTCGTATTTAATCAAGAAATTTTATCTTTCTCTTATTCTGCAGCTGTTTCTTCTGTTGCTGTTTCTTCTACAACAGGTTCTTCAACTACATTTGCAGCCTCAGCAGCAGCTTTCTTATCAGCTACCTTTTTAGCGATAGCTTCATTGATTTTCTTTTTCTGCTTCTAGGTTCTTTTGCAACTAATTCTTTCTTAGCTTTTAGCTTCTGCATCACGAATTGTTTGTGTGTTGCTTTCCTTATTTTGCTTCCAAGCTTCGAACTTAGCTTGACAAGTTGCTTCATCGAAAGCACCCTTCTTAACACCACCACGTAAGTGTTTCATTAAGTAAACACCTTCGTTGCTAAGGATGTTACGTGCTGTATCAGTTGGTTGTGCACCAGCTTCTACCCAATATAATGCACGTTCGAAGTTCAAATCGATAGTTGCAGGATTGGTGTTAGGGTTGTAAGTACCAATCTTTTCAGTAAATTTTCCATCACGTGGAGCTCTTGCATCGGCGATAATAATGCTGTAAAAAGCATAGCTTTTACGACCACCGCGCTGTAATCTGATTTTTTTGTTGCCATTTAATTTTATTTATTTAATATGTTTGTATTAATGCTGCCAACACGTGACAGCGGGTACAAAGGTACATAGAAAAAAACTATATACTACCACTCTAAATCATTATTTACCATAAGTTTAATAGCATTTAACAATTTAAAAAGCAGTGATATTACCTCCAAGAAGATGTCTTTCTATAACCCAAATATTATGATATTCCGTCTTCACGAAGCTTTAATTGCCACTTCCAAGCCGATGCTAATACTTCTCTAAGTGGTGTTTCTGCCTTCCATCCTAACACTTTTATTAGCATGGTCTACATTACCCCAAACCTTCTCAATATCACCTTCTCGACGTGGTGCAAAGCTGTAATTTACTTTCACTCCTGTTACTTCTTCAAAAAGTATTTAGTACTTCAAGAACTGAAATACCTTTACCAGTACCGATATTGAAAGTATTCTATTGCATCGCTGTCTTGCTCTAACACACGTTCCATAGCTTTAACATGAGCCTTTGCAAGGTCTACAACATAAATAAAATCTCTAATACATGTTCCATCTTCTGTATCATAATCATTACCAAATACCTTCAATTCTTCTCTTATTCCAATAGCTGTTTGAGTTACAAAAGGAATAAGGTTCATTGGCACTCCGTTTGGAAGTTCACCGATATGTGCTGATGGGTGCGCTCCAATAGGATTGAAATAGCGTAGAATAATACTCTTAATATTGGCGCCACTATGGATGTAATCGTATATAATCTCTTCGTTTATTTGCTTTGTATTGCCATAAGGAGACATCGCTTTTTGTATTGGTGCTTCCTCAGTTACAGGCAAATGTTCTTTTGATGGCTGTCCATATACTGTACAAGAAGAACTGAAGATAATTCCTTTTACATTGTATTTAGGCATCAACTCAAGTAAGTTAATAAGCGAATCGATATTATTACGATAATACATAAGGGGCTTTTCAACACTCTCTCCCACTGCCTTACTTGCAGCAAAGTGAATAATTCCCTCAATATTAGGATACTTCTTAAAAACATTTTCAACTGCAGCATAGTCCTTTAAGTCGATCTCTTCAAATGCAGGACGAATGCCAGTAATCTTTTCTATACCGTCGAGAACCTCTACTTTTGAGTTAGATAGATTGTCAACAATAACAACATCATAACCAGCTTGTTGTAGTTCTACAGTTGTATGCGAACCAATAAAGCCAGTACCACCAGTTACTAGAATTGTTTGTTTCATGTTCTTTATTTTATATTGTTATTTCGTTATTTTGAATTTTCATTGTACTTCTGATGCGATAGCATTCTTTATACCTTTCATTCCCACTAAAAAAATGCCTTAGCACTTCCAAACTTTAGGAACATATCTAGACGTATTGGAACGTGATTTGAATCGTCGGTTACAAAGAAACGAATAATCTCTTTATTCTTCTTTTCTTCTTGTTCTAAGTAAGAAAGCTCTAAACAGCGATACTTCTTACCGTTATCTGCTTTGATAACTTTCTTTCCATTGTACCTAAGAAGAGCCTTTTTGGATATGTCGTCCGTCTGCAATTGTAAACGAAATAGTATTTCCCGACTTCCAACCTTCAGGGATTAAAAAGAACGTGCTCTCAACACAATGTTCAACATATCATATACACATTCGTTGAAAGTTGTAGTCTTCCACTCATGTTCTCCATCTCTTCTTTGACGATGTTGTTTAAGTGTTGGCTTATTATTTGCATACGAATAGAAAACCTCATCTACTGTATATTGCTTGTCATGTCGTGATCCTTTTCTAAAATATAAAGGCTCTAAGCCTAATGAACTATAGCAAAGAATGGTATCACGAAGAACAAAATAGCGATCAGCTCGTTCGCTTCCGCTTGTCAATAGCGCAGCTCTATAAGCAGGAGTACCTTTATAATTGCTCTGAACTAATGACATTGAGGCTGTTCCAGCCTTCACCCAAACGAACTGCCAGTTATAATACATATTGTAACTAAGGAACTCTCCGCTTTTAAATGCTGTGTTTTTAAAACTACATTGTGCATGAGCGGGCAGATAAGCACAAAGAAACAATATTGCAATAGCTATAAATAAAGTAAATCTTTTCATCTTTTCTTTCCTCAACAAAAGTATAAAACTACAATGAATTAGGCAAATATTCTAGTCCCTTTTCACGTGCTCTTTCTTGATTTCTATGTCGAATTGTTTTTTTATTGTCAGCCTTTTGTTTGGTAATTTCACCTGGTTTCTGAGCATTCAGTGGCTTACCTTTCAGATTCCAAGATACAGTTACGTCCCATTTGGCCTTACATTCTACCTTTTCAGGATAATAATAAACCTCTTCGGGCTGCTCATTTCGTGCATAATCTCCAGTATCCCAAAGTCCATTTTTGTTTCTATCGATAAACGCTCTCACATAATATGTACTTGGTTCAACATAGAACATCTCGGCAGTAGACTTGCTGGTTTCAATTTGTTTCACCACCTTATCAGAGTTATTCAATAACTGCAATACAACATTCTCATTATCTACTCCACTTAAAGTGAATAAGATAGTAGAATATTCGTCTAATGCTTTGATTCTAAATCCTTGTTTTTCTTTTCCTGAAACCGATCCATAAAGGTCTACAAAAAGCCATAGAATCTAACTCAAGACTATACTCTGCACCAGGCTTCCACTCTGCTTTCAACTCATAAAAAGCGATTTGCAGGAGATGCAATAGCAGCATAAGTAGAATCAGGAGGAGTAATAATCTGAGGCGACAACCTGTATCTTGCCTGATACCAAAGACTATCATGCTTTTTACAAATAGATGCACTTTAGATGTATCAAGTTTTACTATTGGATTTTTTTAAACGATAATAGAATATTCCTATCAGGAGCCATTTGACCCGATGGGTTAATTTCTATTCGAAGCTTTTCTTTAGGCATAATCGAATCGAAAGGCTCCCCTTTCTTCTTCAACTTCTCTTGTTTCTTCTTCCAAGTCTCGTGTGCTTGTTCTTGAAGTTTCAAGCGTTTAGCATAAGAAAGGCGTGGAACAAGCGGTAAAGTATCTAACTTTTTCTTTTAAAGCTCCAGTACTATCTGTTGCCAAGAACTTTATTTCCACTTCCAAACTATCATTATTTACCAAGGCAGTATCCTTTATCCAATAAGTAAGCGAATCTCTTTTAGCAGATGTTTCGATTAAGAAAGCATCTTTACTATTAAAGTTTAAGCCTCTAATTTGTGGTAAATCCTTACTTCCTGAGCTGAAAAAAACAACGAGAAAGCCTCTGGTTCTTTACGCTCACTCTTTAAGAAATAATGGTCAGTATTTTGCTCTGTAAAGGCTTTTAGCACAATGTTATCAGGCAAAAAGCGAGTATAAGGCTTTTTGAATAATATTCTTTATACGAAGCGAATCTGCCCAAATGGTATCTTGACGAATATCTCCTTGAAACGAAGGAGTTATGAGTTCGCTTGTAAAAGCAATGCGTTCGCTTTTTTTGATTGAAATAATAATTGGCATCAGCATCTTGCAAAGCATAAATACGATAGGTTCCACTTGCAACACCTTTGATGACAAAACGGCCTCTGCTATCAGTTCTCGACACACGCAACATCGCTTTCTTTTGTAAACGCAACATTGGTTGTATCAGAGTATAAACCAACTAAAAATACCTTTTTATTGGCTCCAAATTTTTCAGCGTCTAACACACAACCGCTCACCTCAAGAGTATCGATTTTTGTCTCCAGTAGAGAAGCTATAAGTATAGTTTCCCAATGGATTTCCTTCGGTATTGTCTGATATTGCATCACTAAAGTCGATGGTATAAGTTGTGTTTTGTTTTAGAGAATCACGTAACTTTATATCAATACGCTTTCCAACTCCCTTTGATATCAGGAGCCTCTAATTGTGGAGGTGAGATAACAACTTTCTCACTTGGGTTATCTAATTTTTATGAATTCATCAAAGAATATAGTAATTCTTTTTTTCATTTACGTTTGTTCCTTTATCTTCAGGAATAGCCTTAATCACTCGTGGAGGGGTTTCATCATACCACCCACCGTCAGGCTGTCCCATCTTAGCACATGAGTAAATGACACAACAAAGCACAGCCATTAAACCATAAAAGCGACCGCCTTGTTATCCTATTATCACTCTTCTTATCCATCAATATATATTTATTTAATATATTATAATTCAAATAATTACAGAAAAAAATATTAATCTTTTACTTCGCCATTGTAATTGTATTGCAATAACTCTTCTATTATTTTACGTTCATTACTCAAAGCGAGGCACTTTATGTTGACCACCTAACTTGCCTTTACTCTTAAGCCAATCGTGAAACAAGTTCTCACGTGCTACCACCACTTCAAGGTGTTGTAGGGTTATATCATTAAAGCGTTTCGCCTCATAATCGCTATTGATCTCTTGTAAGTGCTTATCCAAAAGCTGTGTAAAACATGAAATATCATCAGGGAATCTACTAAATTCTATCAACCACTGATGTCTACAATGAGCATTTTTCATCCATATAAACAGGAGCAGCCGTATATTCTTTTACCTCTGCATTTGTTGCCTTACAAGCATAAGCCAAGCCCTTTTCTGCATTATCAATAATCAATTCCTCTCCAAAAGCATTGATAAACGATTTTGTTCTACCAGTGATTTTGAATTTATAAGGATTGATTGATGTAAATGAAATAGTATCACCTATGATGTAACGCCATAGACCACAAGATGTAGTTATAACCATTGCATAATTCACTCCCACCTCTACTCCTTCTAAAGGAACCACAGTTGGGCGTTCATTATAGAACTCACTCATTGGTATAAACTCATAGAACACATCATAGTCGCACATCAAGAGCATTGAAGAATCGCTCAAATCGTTTTGTATTCCGAAGAATCCTTCACTTGCATTGTATGTTTCCATATAATGCATATTGGGACTTTTAATAATCTGTTCGTATTGCTTCCGATAAGGAGTAAAGGCAATTCCACCATGAAAAAAATACCTCTATATTTGGCCAAACCTCGTCGATTGTGGTTTTCTTCGACTGCTCTAGTACTTCTACCAATACAGAAAGCATCCACGAAGGTACTCCCGAAATATTCGTAATATTCTTTCCTAATGTTTCAAGAGCAATCAATTTACGTTTCACCTCAAAATCACTTAGCAATGCTGTTTGTTTCTTTGGAACACGAACAAAAATTAACTAAAGGATTAATATTCTCAATTAAGATAGCACTTAAGTCACCAACTAAGCTATTTTTTACATTGTAATTAGGACTATGACTACCGCCAAGAATAAGTCCTTTACCATCAAACATTCTGCTGCTAGGCACATTTTCTAAATAAAGAGAAACGCAATCTGAACCACCTTTATAATGAATATTCTTTAAACCTGCCTTTGAAACAGGAATAAATTTACTTTTATCGTTGGTTGTTCCCGATGATTTAGCATACCATTGCACTGTTCCAGGCCAAAGAATATCTTTCTCTCCCTGACGCATTCTATCGATATCGCCTTTTAAATCTTCGTAAGTATTTAGAGGAACTGATTGAGCAAATTGTTGATAAGTATTTACATTTGAAAGATTATAACGTCTTCCATACTCTGTATTTTGTCCTTGTTGAAGTATATTTCGCAACACATTATGCTGTAAAGCCACTGCACCTTGCTGATGAAGGAGCAATTCTTTCTGACGACTTTTAAAAAGCTTTACCTACAATGCTAGTTAAATTCATTGTTCTATTACTATATTTTTTTAAATTACAAAGATACTTCAATATTTTGTTATAGCACTGCTTTTTATGTATTTTTTAGCGTTGTTTGTATCCTTTACGGCATAAAAAAACATCCCCAAATGGAGATGTTTCATTATTATTGAATGAGTGTAAAGTAATTAATTTGCAGATTCTTCGAAGATTAAATCAAGCATAATATTACATTCAGCGTCGCTATAAAGATAGGTTTTAAAGAATATTCTATCGTTAGCAAAATCTTTTTGCAATTTTATGCGAGCCTCTTCTTTTTCCAACTTCAACGATTCGATATATTGCTTAAACATCCTCACCGCTTCTTCCACTTCGCTATTTGCCCATAAAGCATAAGACATGTTTAAATAATCCGAAACCATTTGGCTGTTAGATTCAAACAAACTGCGATACATTTTGATCGAATCTTCTGCACGTTTCTGCAACAAATAACCCCAAGCAATTGCACGCTTAATATCTAAGTTATCAGCTTTTTCAAGATCTAACTTAAAGAGTATATTCATACCTTCATTGAGTTCGCCTTCATTAAGAAGAGCTATTGCTTTATTAAACTGATAAGAGAACTTTTCGGGAGCATGTTGAAGTAGTATCGAATAATATTCAATCGCCTTTTTATGGTGTTCAAGATACAGTTCACTTTGTGCTAATCCTTGCAACGCTTTTAAATCGTTTGTATCTTCAGTATAGAGCATTTCGTAGTAAACTTTGGCCGAAATATAACTTCCTTTTTGCAAATAATACAACGCTGCAAGGTGCTTTAATCCCCTATCCGTTCCGTTTTCATAAGCAGAAAAGAATATCGGGTATTTCGTTATACATTTTCTTCTTCATCAAAAAGCGCACTAATTCAGGTGCAAAAGCATTCAAATTAGTGTCTAAAAGCAATGAGTTTATAAAGAAAAAGGATTGCTTTTCTGTGCGACTATAATTGAAAGGGTTAAAGAATACATTTTTAAATGTAGACAAACGGAAAAACCTATACAAGTCTTGCAGATAGGTTCTACGAATGTAAGAAGGTGAATTTAAATCTCCAACAATCATATTATCAGGCAGCATTCCGCTGTTTTCAAACATATCTTTCATGTTTGCTGGTAAGGAAGTGATGACCTGCGACAAAGACAAAGCAAAGGAATATTTATCCGAATTGCAGAAAGGTCCGTTGTTCATCAATTCTTTTATAAACTTACTCTCTCCCTATTTTATCTACCAAAGACGCTACCTCAGGGTGATTAAAGCTAAAGGGAGTGAACCAATTACTTAATCTATAAAAAGAAAGAAAAAGCTTTTCATTCGAGCAAAAACCACCGAAATAAATATCGGCACCTGCCTTCTGCATATCTTTCATTTTATCTATACTTGCTTCTAACTTTTCAATGTCTTGATCGCTAGAATGTTGCCCCAAGATGTCTTTAAGGTTATCTTTTTCCAAGTCGATGATATCTGAAGAGTTCAAAGAAAAATGCTCATTTCCCATGATGTTGGGCAGAATATTCTTCTGAAGTTCTTCATTATCGGCATCGGTATTCTTGCAATAGAACACCTGAAGTTGCAATTCATACAATTCCTTAGCACCTTTTTTAACAATCACCTCATCTACAATCTCTTTCACTTCTGGGTATAATTCGTCTTCTAACGATGGCAGAGTGAAAGCAAATCCAACCAATGCACGTTGCTTTACCTCTTCATCTTCAGAATTTAAATATAGCGTTACAAGCGTTTTAAACTTATTGATATCAAAAACTTGCATAGCTCCTAACGTTATTGCAGATACGATTTGCTGAACATCAGATGTCTCTATCGTCGGAGAAAGCAATAGACTTTGGAATGAAAGGGCAAAAGATTCGCTCCATTGATGAGATACAACAATGACATTAAACAATCGTGATAGATAGTTATAATGGTCTGAATAAATTTGCTTTTGTTTGGTTTCTTTGTTCGAATCTAACTCTAACGACAGCATTGTAACATCTTGTACAAACTGTGTTAGCGTCTTTTCTATCTCTTCAAAAGTAAAAATATCCTCACCTAAAGAGGGTTCTTTAGTTACAGGAGTTAGATTTTTTTATCTTTGAATACATCAATAGATGCATTCATGGTGATGACGTATAACCTTTGTAAAAGAGAGGAATAAAGTTGGTTGCGTTGCTGGTCTACATAGCCTTTTAGCATGTATTCCTTCATCAAATTATATTCTTTCTTTATTTCTTCGACTCGCTCTAACTGAGAGAAACACTCGTTCTTTGAAAGATATTGATGAAGAAGAGCAATTGCTTTACTAATATTTTTTTATCTTTAATAATAAGGTGCTTTACCTCATTTAATGTTTTCGATTGTATCACAATAATAAGTTCTTATTTATATATCCTATCAATTGTTACCTAAATACTTTTGCATTAGAGCTTTAGACTCATTACTTACTGGAGTAATGTGTTGATATTTGTCGTATTTTATGCTTGCCGCTACATCTTCAGATTGGTTACAATACTTCTTTATAATTGCAGAATAAGCAGATAATCCATTCTTATTTATCGAGTCGCAAGCAGCATTATAAATCTCTGCTAAAAGCCTTTATTTGTTGTTTTTTTATGCTCATTTGAGAAGCATTTCTTTCTAAATGCCAAAACACCTAACGAAACTTTAAGGTCTCTACTATCGCTTAATTGATTGTTCTTGCTATGCAATGCCACCGCAGCTTGTGGTTCTGGAAGCCATGCAGCATCCAATTCATTATTGGTTAACATCTTTAATCGTATCGCAACATCATTTACTTGAATTCGATAGAAGGGGTCTTTTAACTTCACACTCTCGAACACTTTGGTTGTTAAATAGTCGATTGCAGAATAACGAGTTATTGCAATCATCTTATCATTAAATTGATAAGTGTGCTTTAAACGAGCAATTCTATTGGCAATTAACTTCCACGATTTATTGGTTACAGATAAATATTCAATGGGTAAACCTTTGCTTTCGATACGCATCGTACGTGCAAGATCCGAGAACATACCATCAACTGACCCAGAAACAAAAAGCAGTATCACAATCCATATCTGCCTTTAAATCGCTTCAAACGAACATCAAGTTCTTTTTGAAGAGAACATGTCTCTCTCTTTCGCTATGAATAAAGGTAGACAGTCTAACGTTGGAGTTACAGCTATCTTTAGCGCCAAAGAGTCTAATTTTCTTTGCTTTTCTTTCTCTTGTTTTTCTTGTTCTCGTGAGCTATTGTTTGCACATCCTCCTAAGAAAACAACAAAAGCAAACAATAAGATGGTAATATTTTTTTCATATAATTGTATTCATTTCATACTATAACACAGTATTGCAAAAAGTAATAATTATTTTTCCTAACTAAGAAATTATTACTACTTTTTGTCTAGCACTTCGTATGTAACATTATTTATATAGCATATCTAGTGCAAAACAAAGACAATAGACAACAATAAAATATAAGAAACAATTAGATGGCAAAAGATAAAATTGCTTATGTTTGTTCGAATTGTGGTTTCGACTCAGCAAAGTGGATTGGCAAGTGTCCTTCATGTGGAGAGTGGAACACTTTCAAAGAGTTTAGACTCGGAAGTAATAGTAAGAAGACCACAAGTAGAACCACAATAGCAAGTAACACACATCATCTTGCAAATCAAGACAATAAGCCTTTGCGCTTAAATGAAATATCGGGAACCGAAGCACCACGTATTAATATGAACGACGGAGAGCTAAATCGTGTTCTTGGAGGTGGACTTGTTAGAGGTTCGATCACCCTACTTGGCGGAGAGCCAGGTATTGGAAAGAGTACGCTCACAATGCAAACACTTTTATCTTTGTCGCATCTTAAAGTGTTATATGTAAGCGGTGAAGAGAGTGCATATCAACTAAAGATGCGTGCCGAACGTTTATCTAAAGGCTTAAAGGATACTTCTATCGACCATGATAACCTTATTATATTATGTGAAACGTCATTAGAGACTATCTTTGAGCAGATCATTGATATTCAACCTGAATTGATCATTATAGACTCTATCCAAACTATTTCTACAGAACAAGTAGAAAGTAGCCCAGGAAGTATCACACAAGTGAGAGAATGTTCGTCACAACTTCTACGCTTTGCAAAGACAACAAACACACCAGTTCTTCTCATTGGACACATCAATAAAGAAGGAACTTTCGCTGGTCCAAAGGTACTTGAGCATATAGTTGATACGGTTATTATGTTCGAAGGTGACCAACATCACGTATATAGAATACTTAGAGCTACTAAAAATAGATTTGGAAGCACTTCTGAATTGGGCATTTATGAGATGCGAGATACAGGACTTCGCCAAGTAGAAAACCCATCAGAACTACTCTTATCGCAAGACCTTAGTGGCTTATCTGGCGTCGCAATCAGTTGTGCAATAGAGGGAGCACGACCTTTAATGCTTGAGACTCAGGCGTTAGTGTCGACTGCTGCTTATGGAACTCCACAGCGTTCTGCAACGGGTTTTGAGCAACGTAGACTCAATATGCTATTGGCTGTACTCGAAAAAAAGAGTGGGATTTAAACTTATGCAGAAAGACGTTTTCCTCAATATTGCTGGTGGTTTGCGTGTAACTGATTTAGCCATGGACCTTAGTGTCATTGTTGCAGTATTATCAAGTAATGTAGATACGCCTATAGATGTGGGTTGGTGTATGGCTGGAGAAGTTGGACTTAGCGGTGAAGTGCGTACTGTTAGTAGAATTGAACAGCGCATTTCTGAAGCTGAAAAACTTGGCTTTACACACATGATTATACCTCAAAACAACCTACAAGGGTTCGATGTGAAGAAATATTCTATACAACTTCACCCTGTAAAGAAGGTAGAAGAGGCTTTAAGAATATTATTTGGATAACTTACTTATATATCAATATGAAGGATTCGATTATTATAGTAAGTGGTGGAATGGATTCTATCACCCTACTCTATGATAAGAAAGACGAGATAGCTTTGGGTATTTCGTTTAACTATGGCAGTAACCATAATAACAAAGAGATACCTTTTGCAAAGATGCATTGCGAGCGTTTAGGTATTCAACACATTACTATCGATTTAGATTTCATGCATCAGTATTTTAAAAGTAGCTTGTTAGAAGGTGCCGAAAAGATACCTGAAGGTCACTACGCAAGCGACAATATGAAGTCAACTGTTGTGCCTTTTAGAAATGGTATTATGCTTTCTATTGCCATAGGAATAGCTGAAAGCAACGGGTTAAAAAAAGGTATTCATTGCCAACCATGGTGGAGATCACACCATTTATCCTGATTGTAGAAATGAATTTATTAAAAGCAATGGATCAAGCTTCACAAGCAGGTACATTTGTAAATGTCTCTATTGAAGCACCTTACACTCACATTACGAAAGGAGATATTGTCAAAATTGGTAAGGAATTAAACATCGATTTTGCAGCAACTTGGAGCTGTTATAAGGGTGAAGAACAACATTGTGGCGTATGCGGAACATGTCTTGAACGCAAAGAAGCATTGCAAGAAGCTGGCATTAAAGACACTACTATTTATTCTGAAAAATTCATCTTCAAAAATAAATAGGAATGAAGTTATAACACAGAAGATATTTTTTTCTTTTTACGCCAACAGAAAACAAAAAAACAGCAAAAATAATATGTGAAAGGACATCTTTCTCAGTTTTTTTGCTATATTTGCGTATTAATTTTTAGTATTATCAAATAAATAAAAAAATATAAACAATGAAGATCAATGATTTCAACTTTGCTGGTAAAAAAAGCAATTGTGCGTGTAGATTTCAACGTACCTCTTGATAAAGAAGGACATATTACAGATGAAACAAGAATTCGTGGTGCACTTCCTACACTTAAAAAGGTATTAAATGACGGTGGTGCCCTTATCATGATGAGCCACATGGGCAAGCCAAAAGGAAAGGTAAAAAGCAGAACTTTCTCTTAGCCAAATTGTGAAAAAAACGTTTCTGATGCACTTGGTGTTGAAGTTAAATTTGCTAACGATTGTGGTAAAGCTGCACAAGAAGCTGCAGACTTGAAGTGTGGAGAAGCTTTATTATTAGAGAACCTTCGCTTCTATCCAGAGGAAGAAGGTAAGCCTGTAGGCATTGATAAAGAGGACCCAAAAATACGACGAAGCAAAGAAGGAAATGAAAAGAACGTCAAAAGGAGTTTGCTAAGACTCTTGCTTCATATGCAGACGTTTATGTTAATGATGCCTTCGGAACTGCTCACAGAAGACACGCTTCTACTGCTGTAATTGCAGACTACTTTGATAAAGATTCAAAGATGTTAGGTTTCCTAATGGAAAAAGAAGTAACAGCAATTGACAATGTTTTTAAAGAACGCACAACATCCTTTCACAGCTATTATCGGTGGTTCTAAAGTAAGCTCTAAGCTTGCAGTTATCAAGAACTTTGCTAGACAAAGTAGACAACCTTATCATTGGTGGTGGAATGGGTTACACATTCATTAAGGCACAAGGTGGTAACATTGGAGAATCTCTTCATGAAGATGATTTGATGCCAGAAGCACTTAATGTAATGAAGGCTGCTAAAGAAAAAGGTGTTAACCTTTCACTTTCTACAGCTACAGTTGCTGCTGATAGCTTCTCAAACGATGCTAATCGCAAGGTTGTAGACATCTTTAATATTCCTGCAGGTTGGGAAGGAATGGACGCTTCTGAAGAGTCTTTAGAACACTGGAAAGAAATTATTCTCAACTCTAAGACCATCCTTTGGAATGGTCCTGTAGGTGTATTCGAATTTGAAAACTTTGCACACGGAACAGGCGAAATCGCTAAATACGTTGCACAAGCAACACAAGAGAACGGTGCTTTCTCTCTAGTTGGTGGTGGAGACTCTGTTGCTGCTGTTAATAAGTTTGGACTTGCAGATAAAGTTTCTTACGTTTCAACAGGTGGTGGTGCTATGCTTGAAGCTATCGAAGGTAAGATTCTTCCAGGAGTTGCAGCAATCAACGAATAATACTTATATCGAAAGATAAGTAAACATAATTTTGAATTAGACAAGGAAGGGATGACTATTGAAAGATAGATGTCCCTTCTTTTTATTTATATGCTACACCTAATAAGTTGCTTTTTAATCTCATTGCGCCCAAGACATGCGTCATCTGCGATAATAGAGTGAATCACAACGATACATTTATATGCGAGGTTTGTAATTTAACTCTACCCTAGAACCAACCATATTCTTAATCCTTACGATAACAATATGGCTAAAACATTTTGGGCACGATTCCCTATTGAGCGAGCAGCAGCATTGTTTCATTATGAAACAGGATCGAAAGTCAGTAGACCCATTCAGCTCTTAAAATATTTCAATCGCCCCGACTTAGGAGAAGAACTGGGACGATTTGTTGCACACGAGTTCCAAGAAAAAAAGAATTCTTTGAAGGTATTTCGTATATCATTCCTATTCCACTGACGAAAAGAAAGATTGAAAAAAAGCGTGGTTATAATCAAAGTGAGATGATTGCCAAAAGGTATTTCTAAAGTAATATCAATACCTGTAAGAACCAATGTAATAGCACGCAAAGAAAGTTTTGCAAGCTAGTCAAACAAAAAAACGACAGACTTGAAAGAATGATGAATGTTGAAGACGCTTTTTATTCTTCAAAAACACAGACCAACTCGAAGGAAAAACACATTCTTATTGTTGACGATATCGTCACCACTGGTTCAACAGTTGCAGCTTGCGGACGAGAATTAGGAAAAAAATAAAAAGACATCAAAGATAAGTGTACTATCTATCGGATATACAAAGTTATAAACCTTGATAAATATTCCATCTACCCTTATTCTCTCCTTTTCATCTAGTCTTATTCTTTTTTTATCTCCACATCACAAAAAGCATTGCTATTATCTTATAAAAGGATTACTTTCTACTATAAAAAAGATTGCTTTTAGAATACAATAGCATAGCTTTTTCAATCACATAAGAACAAGTCTTTTAGGATAGATTATTGATGGTATAGAAAAAAAGAGCATACATACCCTCTTTTAAATACTTCAAACTATCTTCTATAATAAAATAAAAGCACATCTATCTCATTACTGAAATAGATGTGCTTCGAAGCTAAATTGCTATTATAAATCTTAAAGCGAAGAATTTACTTACTTATATTCTTCCCAACTCTTAATATCTATATCCGATAAAGAAAGAGTGCAGAAAGCATGAATAAATGCACTTGCCAAACGAGAGTTAGTAATAAGCGGAATGTTAAGGTCTATCGCCGCACGACGAATAGCATAACCATTTGTTAGCTCATGAACCGTTAAAGTCTTTTTGGCATATTGATCACCATGTCTATTTGTTTCTCACGAAGAAGATCTAAGACTTGTGGTGCTTGTCCCTCTTCTGATGGCCAATAAACTCGTGTATTGTTAACACCATTTCTCTAGAAGATACTTACTTGTTCCCGAAGTAGCATAAATTTCATATCCTTTTTGAACAAGCATACGAGCTGCATCAAGCATTTCTGCCTTTTGTTTTGCTCCTCCATTCGACATAAGAATTGTTTTCTTAGGAATACGCATACCCTACACTTAGCATACTCTTCATAAGTGCTTGGTTGGTATCATCACCCAAACAGCCTACCTCTCCGGTTGAAGCCATGTCTACACCGAGCACAGGGTCAGCCTTTTGAAGTCTGTTAAATGAGAACTGAGATGCCTTTATTCCAACATAGTCGATATCAAATAAATTCTTATTTGGTTTCTCTACTGGCAATCCTAACATCACCTTTGTAGCCAAATCAATAAGATTCATCTTCAATACCTTACTTACAAATGGGAAAGAACGAGATGCTCTTAGATTACACTCAATAACAAGAATATCGTTATCTCGTGCCATAAACTGAATGTTGAAAGGACCATTGATGTGCAATGCTTCTGCAATTTGACGACTAATGCGTTTAATTCGTCTCATTGTTTCAACATAAAGCTTTTTGTGGTGGGAATTGAATTGTTGCGTCACCTGAGTGCACTCCAGCAAATTCGATATGCTCCGAAATCGCATAAGCTAATACTTCACCATTTCGTGCCACACCATCCATCTCTATTTCTTTAGCATATTCGATGAACTTACTTACCACAACAGGGTGGTCTTCCGACACATTTGCAGCAAGTTTCAAGAACTTCTCTAACTCATCTCTATTTGAACATACGTTCATTGCAGCACCCGAAAGCACATAAGAAGGACGAACCAACACAGGGAAGCCTACTCTATCCACAAACTGGTCGATATCTTCCATTGTTGTAAGAGCACTCCATTCTGGCTGATTAATTCCGTTTTGTGTCAACATTGATGAGAACTTAGCTCTATCTTCTGCATTATCGATATCACGAGCAGCTGTTCCTAAAATTGGAACATGTTGTTCGTCAAGCTTAATTGCTAAGTTATTTGGAATCTGTCCACCTGTAGATACAACCACTCCGTGTGGTGCTTCTAAGTCGATGATGTCCATTACACGTTCGAAAGTCAATTCATCGAAGTATAAGCGGTCGCACATATCATAGTCGGTAGAAACAGTTTCGGGGTTATAGTTGATCATAATTGATCTATAACCTTCTTTTCTAATGGTATTAAGAGCTTGCACTCCGCACCAGTCGAACTCAACACTACTACCAATTCTGTATGCTCCTGAACCGAGAACAATGATCGAACGTTTATCGTTAATGAATTCAATATCGTTTTGAACTCCTGCGTATGTAAGATATAAATAATTGGTTTGAGCTGGATATTCAGCAGCAAGTGTATCTATTTGCTTAACAACTGGCAAAAATTCCAAACGACTTTCTGAGGTTTCGAACAGCAAGAGATGCTTTGTGCATACTGCCTAATTCTTTTTTTCAAGTCCTACGGCTCTTGCAATTTGGAAGTCTGTAAATCCATAAACTTTAGCCTCTTTTTAGTAATGCCTTGTCAATTACATTTTACACTTGTGCAAGCTTGTAAACGCTCATCAATATCAATGATATTCTTTAGTTTAGACAAGAACCAACGATCAATTTTTGTAAGGTCATGAATTTGATCGATAGTGTAACCACGGTGCATAGCCTTTGAGATAATGAAAATTCGCTTATCTGTAGGCTCTCTTAATGCCTTTGTCTATATCTTTGATTTCTAGTTCTTTATTCTCAACAAAGCCGTGCATTCCTTGGCCAATCATACGCAATCCCTTTTGTATTGCTTCTTCGAAATTACGACCAATAGCCATCACCTCGCCCACAGACTTCATACTTGAGCCAAGCTCTTTGTCTACTCCATGGAACTTACTTAAGTCCCAACGTGGTATTTTACATACGACATAGTCTAGAGCAGGTTCAAAGAATGCGCTGGTTGTCTTGGTTACTGAGTTCTTTAACTCAAACAAACCATAACCCATACCCAACTTAGCTGCAACGAAAGCAAGTGGATATCCTGTTGCTTTTGAAGCCAATGCTGAAGAACGACTCAAACGTGCATTCACCTCAATTACACGATAATCTTCGCTAACGGGGTCGAAAGCATACTGCACGTTACACTCTCCAACAATACCAATGTGGCGTATAATCTTTATAGAAAGAGCTCTTAGCTTATGATATTCGCTATTGGTTAGGGTTTGAGAAGGAGCAACTACGATACTTTCTCCTGTGTGAATACCAAGTGGATCGAAGTTTTCCATATTACAAACGGTGATACAATTGTCGTATCTGTCACGCACTACTTCGTATTCTACTTCCTTCCAACCTTTCAAACTCTTTTCAACTAGAACTTGAGGTGAGAACGAGAAGGCTTTTTCTGCAAGTGCATTGAGTTCTTCTTCGTTATCGCAAAAACCACTTCCAAGACCTCCTAAGGCATAAGCTGCACGAATAATAACTGGATAGCCTAATTCTTTTGCTGCCTTACGAGCATGTTCTATAGTTTCACAAGCTTCACTCTTAATGGTCTTTACATTAATTTCATTTAGCTTGTTTACGAATATTTCTCGGTCTTCTGTATCGATAATTGCTTGTACGGGAGTTCCTAAAACTTGTACATTGTACTTCTCTAATACTCCTGATTTAAATAGTTCTACACCACAGTTTAGGGCAGTTTGTCCACCAAAAGAGAGTAGAATACCATCTGGACGCTCTTTTTCTATTACTCGTTCTACGAAGTATGGCTGAACAGGTAAGAAATAAATATGATCTGCAACACCTTCAGATGTTTGAACAGTTGCAATATTTGGATTGATAAGAATTGTTTCAATTCCCTCTTCTCGCAATGCTTTTTAAGGCTTGTGAACCTGAATAATCAAATTCACCAGCTTCACCAATCTTTAATGCTCCCGAACCTAATAGAAGAACTTTCTTTATATTGTCGTATTTCATTGTAAATCGTTTTATTAGCTTATAATAGAATATTAGAGTAAATTCACGAAGTCATCGAAAATAAATTCAGTATCAACTGGACCTGAACATGCTTCGGGGTGGAACTGAGAAGAGAACCAAGGATTATGTTTATGACGGATTCCTTCGTTTGAACCATCATTCATATTAACAAATAGTTCTTCCCAATCGCTTCCTAATGTCTTTGAATCTACAGCATAACCATGGTTTTGACTGGTGATAAAACATTTGTCTGTGCCTACCATTCTAACTGGTTGGTTGTGCGAACGATGTCCGTATTTCAACTTATAAATTGTGGCTCACCTGCCTTTGCCAATAATTGATTACCCATACAGATACCACATATTGGCTTAGTTGTTGTGCTCATGAAACGCTTTAAGATGTCAACAGTTTTCTCACATGTATCTGGATCGCCAGGACCATTACCCAAAAATAGACCATCAAACTGCATTTCTGTATAATCATAGTCCCAAGGAACTCTTATAACTTCTACACCTCTATTAATTAAGCAACGAATAATATTGGCTTTAACACCACAGTCTACTAAGACAACTTTTTTGCCTGCACCAACATTGTAACGTATTACTTCCTTGCAACTAACACGGTCTACGAAGTTAACTCCTTCATAATCTGCTTCTGGAATATTATTGGGTTCATCGTCAAAGATAATCTTTCCCATCATCACTCCATGACTTCTTAAAACTTTTGGTCAACTCTCTTGTGTCAATTCCTGTTATTCCTGGAACCTTTTCTCTTTTCAACCAAGCAGCTAAACTCTCTTTAGCATTCCAGTGAGAATACTCTTCGCAATAATCAGAAACAATTATTGCAGAAGCATGAATCTTGTCACTTTCCATGAAAAAGTAGGCAAAGCCATTCTCCTCAAAAAGTAAATGGTGGAACACCATAGTTGCCAACTAATGGATATGTAAGAACCATTAATTGACCTGCATAAGAAGGGGTCGGTAAGACTTTCAGGATATCCCATCATTGCAGTGTTAAATACTACTTCACCTGCAATAGGCGCTTCATATCCAAAACTCTTACCATGAAATTGAGTTCCATCACTCAACAATAACGTCACATTTTTCATTACTTTCTATGATTGTTTGTTGTTATTAGTCTTATACTTATTATTTACAAAAATTCACAAAAAGCTTGATTACAAAGCTTTTGTGCCACCAGGAGTTGGATAATAACCAGTGAAATACCAATCTCCTTTATGATTTGGAATTGCAGCTCGAAGTCCTTCAATAGACTGAAAATACGATATCTATTGGAGTAGTAACTCCCTTCAGGACGAAGCATTTCTACAATTTTATTATTGATTTCTTCAACAGTAAATGGCTCGTAAATAGCACGAACACAATTCTGCATTTCTTCTTTACTCTTGCGCAACTCGTTTACACAATCATTGTAAACGGTTTCTATCAAGTCCGTCATTCCACGCTTTTCCAACAATTCTATGGTTGCTTGGAACACAAAAACTCCTCTAAACAAGGCATATCTATACCGTAATAATCAGGATAACGGATTTGAGGTGCGCTACTTACTATTACGATTTTCTTTGGATGCAAGCGGTCTAATATTCGGAAAATACTCTTCTTTAGCGTTGTTCCTCGAACGATACTATCATCTATCACCACAAGATTATCTTCGTAAGCTTCTATACTTCCATAAGTAATGTCATAGACGTGCGAAGCCAAATCATTACGAGAATTACCCTCTGCAATAAATGTTCGAAGCTTAATGTCTTTGATTGCGACCTTTTCACTGCGTACATAATTATGAATAATTGCACATAACTCTTCGTGAGTTGGCTTTGTGGTCTAAAGCTTCTATTTGTTTGATTTTCTGATCATCAACATAATATTTAAATCCATCTAACATCCCAAAGAAAGCCACTTCAGCTGTATTAGGAATGAAAGAGAATACTGTTTTAGCCACATCACCATCAATAGCTTTCAAGATGGGCTTTGTTAATTGCTCACCTAACTTCTTTCTTTCGTTATAAATATCTCTGTCTGAACCACGGCTAAAGTATATTCTTTCGAATGAACATTTAGAATCTCCACGTTGTTCTAAGATGCGTTTGATAGTGCATTTGCCATCTTTCTTTCACCATAAGGGCTGTACCTGGCTCTAATTCTTGAATATCTTCAACTGCCAAGTCGAATGTTGTTTGAAGCACAGGGCGTTCACTTGCCACTGCGACAATCTCATCATCCTTATAGTAAAAGGCTGGACGTATACCCCAAGGATCACGCATTGCAAACGATTCTCCACTACCTGTTAAACCACAAACGACATATCCTCCATCAAAATTGTCCATCGATGTCTTGAGAACATTACTAATCTTAATATTGTCTTCGATGTAAGACGTAATTTCTTTGTTTTCCATTTCCATTGCTTTTAGCAGCGATGAAATTACGTTCTACCTCACGATCTAATCGATGACCAAGCAACTCTAGCATAATATAACTATCGCTATAGATGCGTGGGAACTGTCCTTGTAGAGTTAGGTATTCAAACACTTCATCAATGTTTGTCATATTGAAGTTACCACAAAGACATAGATTCTTGGCTCTCCAGTTGTTTCTTCTCATAAAAGGATGAACATACTTCAATCCTTTTTTTACCAGTTGTTGAATAACGCAAGTGTCCCATATACATTTCTCCTGCAAAGGGAAGATGTTCTTTTGCATACGCAACATCAGATAACAAGCTATTATCTATATTCTTAAAGTTTGCATGAACATTTGCGAAAAATTTCTGTAATTGCATTAGAGCCTTCTGCTCTTTCTCTAAACATATATTCGGTTCCAGGCTCTCCATCAAGCTTAACACAAGCCAAACCTGCCCCCTCTTGTCCACGATTATGTTGCTTTTTCCATCAGCAAGTATAGTTTATTTAAACCATACATCCATGTTCCATACTTTTGCTGATAATACTCTAAAGGCTTTAAGAGTCGCACCATTGCGATTCCACATTCGTGTTTTAGTTGTTCCATTTCTATCTATCTCCGTTTTTATTCTAAATGCAATTAAAAGAGAGTTAATTCATAATGTTAAAAAGTTAGAGCCAAGAAGCGAACGTGCTTCTTAGCTCTATTATTTATTTTCTCAATATACTAACCACTAAAGTTGCTAAAGATGTAACCAAACCAACCACAGAGAAAATCATGGTTGTCGATGTTCCAACGTCAGAGTTCTTAGCTTTCACCTTATTAGGCTCGACGTAGATAACGTCGTTTTGCTGCAAATAGTAATAAGGAGAGTTAATGATATTGGCATCATTAAGATTTAAACGATGAATACTTTTTTTGTCCTACTTGATCTTCACGGATAAGCATTACATTGTTTCTTACACCATAAATGGTTAAAGTCACCAGCCTGAGCTAGAGCCTCAAAGATACTCATCTTCTCAGAACTAACAGGAATTACTCCTGGACGTCCTACTTCACCAAGCACCGTTACACGATAACTTGACATACGAACAGTTACAAGTGGACGCTCTGTTTTTAGCTAGATAAGGAAGAATCTTCTCACGTATTACGTCTTGACATTGTGTCTTTGTCAAGCCTTCTACGTGTATCTTTCCTACTAATGGGAATTCGATATCACCATTATTGTCTACTAGATAACCTTGATTATTTACAGAAGTAGAGTTTCCCTTGTGTTGCTGTTGAAGCGCTTCCAACATTAAAAGGAGCTGAAGCATCTGCATTTAATGTATTAACCGTTATCGTTAATAAATCTTTAGGCATTATCTTTGCATCATATAGACCACGAGAAGAAGTTAGATCTACAATGTCAGCGTTCTTCATATAAGGAACATCCTTAGTGCTAACACAACTACTTACCATGGCTAAAAACCATGCAAAAATAACACGATGGGGGTAACAATCTTTTTCATTGAAATGAGACTATATTATTTAACTATGCAAATATAGAAAGATTTATCTAATATCACAAATATTTAACTTACATTTTATCACTTCGCTATACTTCCCTATTGGCTACGCTGCACAATGTCTTCAGCAGACAATCATACAGCACTTGTTTACACCTATTATAATTTAACAGACGAGATGTCTACCAAATTATTCACTATTGCATAGATAGTTAAACCTGCAGGTGAATGGATTTGAAGTTTGCGAGCAATATTTCTACGATGAGTTATCACCGTATTGATAGAAATACAAAGATGTTCTGCAATTTCTTTATTGGTCATTCCTTGAACCAAACTAACAATAACATCACGTTCACGATCGCTTAAAGTTATCGGCAGTTTCAGTTCCTTGATTAATCATATTCGATATTTTAAACGACACATCGTTTTGTTTTGACTTATGTTCTAATCGTCTAATCACAGGAATAAAGATTTCATCTTCAACCTGAGCATGTTGCATAAGCCACATTTCACAGTTATAAATATCAAACAAAGCTGCCGACAATAAATTGTTACGCAAGCCATCTGAAGGAAGATATTTGATAATAATGCTCTTTAATTCTTTGAGCTTATTATCTATTTGTCCATGATGCTTAGAATAAGTGTCAATATCATACGCTCCCGTTACTACATTATTAATAAGGTTATTGACATAAGGGAACACATTTTTCTCTTCGTATTTCATATGATTTCGTATGCTATGCGAATACTCATCATATATTTTAAGAATCAAACGAGCAAGATTATCATTTACATCTAGAGCCTCAACGAGTTTTGCTCGTATAAAAGGAAGAGAAAAATCGAGAAAATAATCGTGCGAAGCTTGTAGATAATGTAAAAGTGTTGGGATAGACATTCTATCCGCATCATCATAATCTCGATAACCATTAATCGTGAAGTTAACGACAGCTAAGAAAGTATATGTGTCCACCTTTTGGTCTTCACACACCTCTTTAACGGTCTTATCTCCAAATCCAAGATTAATTCCAAAGGCTCCAAGACTTTGCAGAATACTATAATTGTCTCTGATGATAGATATCATTTTATCATCAGCTTCGTACATCTTTTTGATTCTTCATTTTATAGATTATGATATATCTGATGCAAAAATATTAATATTTTCTGACAAACGACATAAAGTTTTCTAATTTATTTTTTTGTCTTTTTACACGAAATAATGAATATTAAATATCTAAGTCACAACAATCTTATCTCAAAAGAGTTTTCTTTTTCCTTTTTCACTAAATTCTGTTTCTTCTATTATATATAAAGGTAAAAGAATTCAATAGAGTTTTTAATGAAACAAAGGAGAAAGATTTAACGTAGAATTTTTTTCTAAGCATTCTTTGATAAACTTTTTGCATAAGCCACACATCCAATGTCATTAGGGTGCTTTGCTTCAATCATTGCATCTTCAACAAATTCTATTTCCTTACTAAATTGATAATAGAGACCCCTCTAACTCCCTTCTTTCTGCAGTTGCTTTACTGTTTCAAATAGAATCTTATTTGCTGCACGCATACGATCTTCAGCATGAGGATTAAAGACTATATCTATCTGTGGATAGCTCTCTGACACAAGAATGGGTGCTTTACTTTTACTACGCAAACGAAGAATTCCATAACGAAGTCGACTTACAATCTCTTCGTCTGTTAAACGATAACTATTGGGAATAGGGTCTATAACAAAGCATCTTGCATTGATCTCGCTCAAAACATCAAACAAAGCAGATTCCATTAAGCACGAGCCACTAAACCCCATATTCACTATATTGTATCCAGTTAGGCGTTTAAGCGTATTGGTCCATGTAAGTCCTGGACGAGAAGGAGATGCACCTTGAACGATAGAAGAGCCATAAATAACAACAGGTTTTTTTCGTTAGTTACAGGCAGAAAGCGAAATGTAGCACCTTTATCACTACCTATTTTCAAACTTGTCACAGTGCTATAAGGAGGTAAATATAATTCGTAAGTTCCTTCTTTTGTTTCTAAATCTCTAAAAGTAAAACTAAGTGTATCGCCCCAATTCCATTGCATGTGATTACCAATCCAATGTATTTTTCCACTTTTATTAGTGGCATAAAGATCCACTCCCTTCTTGATTTAGGCGAGACATATTAGGCAATTGATTTGCTTTTTACAATGGTATATTTTACTTGCAGATTGCGTGAGTTGGTAAAGAACCTGATTGTTAGTCCTGCAGAGTTACCCGAAAGGTTCCAAATTTTAGCTGGAACAATTGCTTTAAAACGCTCAGGTAAGCGTACATAGCTACTCTTTAACTCTTCGTTCCAGGCCCTTCCATTAACAACATAATTACTTTCTTGTAACGGATTATGCCATGTAAACGACTGACCATTTGCCTGTATTGTAAATAATAAGCTGAAAATAAAAAGGACTTTTTGCTTTTTAAATATTTCTGCATACTTCTTCTTTATTGATTTTTTTTAGGATTCTAAAAAATGATATTCTTTAACCATTAGTGTGATTCTATAATTGGTTTAAATGCCCTCAAAAGGATTCAAAAGTGTAAGAATATAAGTTCTTTACAAAACAGAACTAATCTAAAATACTTATATATTTATACACTACAAAACATCGATATGCTATGTAGGTGCTTGCAACAGATGTACCCATTCTGTTTCAAAGTTAGTGAATTTATAACGAATGAAAGCAAGAAAAAAAGAGAATTCTATCTTCCTCTAAAAACCTTATAATAAGAATGAAGATAGAATGCCTCATCTCATCATTTTAAAAGAAAGTTTTTTTATATCTATCGATTTCTTTTTGAAGGTTTCCTCTATGCTCTTCGAGAAAGAATGTAGGTTGTAAATCATCTGAATTAGGACTCCAGTTACCACATATAACACCCTTGTGCGTTATTATTGGCTGAAATATTCCATTATTATTGTGAGCTTTATGCTTGTATTCTGAAGATAAAACTAAATGGCGACTCTTATAACTTATGAGATATTCATCATAAGACGGAATCAATTGGTATTCCTCTTGATACGAACCATGCACTTTACAATCGTCTGTTAAATAAAACTCCTCTCCAAAAGAGTTCTTGTTTGATGTAGGTAGTCTCCCAAAAGATGGATAGCTTTTTCGACAATCAGTTATAGTTAATCCCGACCACCAAACAAAGTCTTCGAATGTTGCAGGCTGTCTACTTTTAAAGTATAAGCGAGCTATTCGCTTCAAAGCCTCATCTCTTTCGATTGAATTAGTAGGCTTAATTCTATTGGAAGCAAGTGCATAGGTGGTTTTATTGGGCAATAATTCACCACTACAAATAGTTCCTGCCAATTCAGCTAAACGAATATGATAACTCAAACACCTCTCATTTAGTTCAATATCTTTCTCTTTTAAAGCCCTTACAATATCTTCTTTGGTAACAGATCCTTTATCTTCTGCTTCCAGAGCAATCATTTCTCGGATCTTTCATCAACTCTTTTTTTCCGATATCTCGATTTTTATTACTCCGCATCCAACCCTTTCATAACTGAGATGGCTCTTGGTGCAAACAGGTCTAATAACCACCAATAGTTTTCAGCCGAAACCAATTGCCAAGTACCTCGCATAAGGTGCAATCTAATTATAGTTTCCGTCATCAAAAGCTTTCTTAAATACCGACATTGATGGCTTTTGGGTTCTCATTGCTACCGCCCAACGCATCATTCGATAGTCTTGTGCTTGCATTGCACCCATATAGTCCACCACTTCTTCAGGGCGATTTAAAACTCAGAACAAATAAGATTTTTGATTGAGTTGTCTAATTAATATCGGATTCATTACAACTATTTTTCTTTTCTAAAAAGCGCTACAAATATAGAGAATTAAGCCTATATCACCAACATGAACATTGATTTTTTTAAAAAGTAAAACAAAGTTATTCTGATTGAGTTAATGCAGAAAAATAAACTCTTTACAATGAAAAAAAGCAATGAGTTTGCACGATAAAAAGCAATGCTATTACGCCCTAAAAAGCAGTGTTATTGAAAGGTAAAAAGCACTGCAAAAAGATATAGAAAGTAAGTCTATAGCCTATAAAGCATTTAGAAAAAAATAAATATTCTCATTGTTATTTCTTTATTTTTTTATACTATTCTCAAGGAGAAATTCATAAAGAAATGCACTCGTTAGAGATAGGCAAAAAGAAACAAACAGCAATAAAAAAGAAAGAGATAAAAAAAGTAACAGAACAAAGCACAAAGACTATGTTCTTAACTTGGAGAAACAACTCTGAAAAAGAAATGTACTTTGCATCATTTACCTCCTTATTTCTTTGCTATTGGTTTCTAATAAAATGGTTGGTATACAACTTTCGCAATACAAAAATTAAATCAGCAAGAAAGAAAGTTCAAAAAGAAAAGGTGTGTAGCAAGATGCATAGACACATCAATATCACCACCTAAAGCAGAATAAAAAAACGAAAGAGAATGTATAATAATATCTACCTCAAAAAATGGTCAAATATAAAAGCTTTACTACAAAAACATATAGAAATATGATTATCAAGTTTATTATAAATATAATATCATTCACATAAAAATCAAAGTATAATTACGTAGTATCACCAAACAATACTTCTCTAAAATTCGTTATCCTCCTTATTAAAAAAATCAACTCTCTATAAATTATTTTTTTCGAGAACTGTATTATAATCTAAAAAAACAGCATTAAACTGATCATCATAAAAGAACAAAAATAAGACGTTTTTGTCAGTTGTTCTATTATTCTTCTAAATGCTTTTCGGTTGCTTCTGGCTCATCAATCATCTCAAAATGATAGTCGTTTGTGGTGATGAGACGTGCTATTTCTTCATAAAGTTGAATACAAGCCCATGCATCAATGGCAGCATAAGTCTTTTTGTTTGTCGTTTTAAAAACTTCGTGATCCCAATTCGATAAACGTTGTCGTTTACTTATTTTTTTACCAAAAACATTGGCATAAAGTTTTTGTAAACTTAGGTCTTCAATACCTATTGCACCTACAATTTTCTGCAAATCAATAAAATGTCCTGGTTTAAACTCTCTGCGCTTGCGTAGTGCTAATAGGTCATCATTCCACGAAAGACCAATCATTGGAATATAATTGTTCTCTAACAATCTTATCAAACAATCAGGGTAAGCCTATCATATTAAGGCGAAATAAGAAACAAATATCACGTGATGCAACTTGAAGAAGCGAAACTTTATGTGTTACACCCTTACTAAACGAAGGGCGAGTTTCGGTGTCTACGCCTAGAATCTCTTGCTGCATTAAATATTCAACCGCCTTTTCTGCCTCTTGTTCTCCTTGAATAACAATTATCTTTCCTGTAAAATTAACTGGGGGTAACGTTGATAGTATGCGTTTATCTATTTTGTTATATATTACTTTTTTCATTATTTTATGATACCAATAACATTTTGCAAAATTAGAAAAAACTTGCGATAAAATGGTCATTTCTTAGTTTTTTACGCTATTTTTGCAGTTAAATTTAAAGTAAAGAAAGATGGCAAAGAAAAAAAGGTTGATAAGAAACCACAAAAACATAAGCGAAGCAATGGGGCTTCAAAAACATTATCAACAATGAAAAAAAGTGGACTTCGTTATAGGTCTCTTTTTTTGTTGTTTGTTCTATTGTATTATTAATCGCTTTTGTATCTTATTTTTTTATACAGGTAAAAGCCGATCAAAGCATATTAGAAGACTTAAGACCAGGCGAATGGCTGAACAACGACGATTTGTTTCAAAACAAATGCCGTAGTCTTGGGGCTATATTGTCTTATTACTTCATCACTAAAGAATTTGGTTTAGCTGCTTTCATCATTCCTTTTCTTCTTTATACTTATAGGACTTAAAATGATGAAAGTGTACAGAATTAGCCTTTTGGAAATGGTTCCTTGGATGTTCTCTCACTATGATTTGGAGTTCTATTACCTTATCAAAATTCTTAACACCAGTGATGGGTGACCAGGTATTTAACCCCGGTGGAGGACATGGTTTGTTTTGTGTTCAACACATTGAGAATGTAATTGGCACCCCAGGTCTTATCGCTTTATTGCTCATTACTGCCATTGCTTTCCTTACATACCTCACTTCTGAAACCATCAACATCATTAGAAAGCTTTTTGAACCCTGTGAAGTTCTTAACTGATAGAATTCGTTTCACTGTTACAAACAATGAACCTGAGGAGAAAGGTTGCGGAACAAGTGAAGACTGAACCTATTGTAGAACCAGTGGTAGAAGAGCCTATTAAAGAAGAAAGTAAGAGAGGAAGAGCCAGCTGAGACTGTGATGCTTTCGCCTGAAATAACCCCTACTCCTACTACAAAAAGAAAAAAACAGATCCAGCTGAGAAAAGAAGACATTTTTAACCGTTGAGGTGGCATCTAAAACTGAAGAAGCTAAGGGATCGAAACTTACTATCGAAGAAATTATGAAGACTCCAATCAATCCTAAGGAGCCTTTCACACGCTATAAATACCCAACTTTGAGCTTACTTAAGAAATACGATAACGATGGTAAGCCTCAAGTTGATATGGACGAGATCAAAGCAAACAATGCAAGAATTGTTGAAGTGCTTAATAGTTTCGGCGTAGCTATTCGAGAGATCAAAGCAACTGTAGGTCCTACTATCACACTATACGAGATTACTCCTGCCGAAGGTGTTCGTATTTCGAAGATCAGAAACCTTGAAGATGATATTGCTTTAAGCCTCTCTGCTCTTGGAATTCGTATCATTGCACCTATTCCCTGGCAAAGGAACTATCGGTATTGAGGTGCCCAACAAGAAGGCAAACATCGTTTCGATGGAAAGCATTTTGAATTCAAAGAAGTTCCAAGAAACAACTATGGATCTTCCACTTGCTATTGGAAAGACCATCACTAACGAGGTATATATGGTAGACTTAGCGAAGATTCCTCACCTATTGGTTGCCGGTGCAACAGGTCAAGGTAAATCTGTTGGTTTGAATACCATCATCACTTCGCTCCTATACAAGAAGCATCCCAATGAATTGAAGATTGTTCTTGTTGACCCAAAGAAGGTTGAATTTAGTGTATATGCACCTATTGCAGATCACTTTATGGCAACCGTTGCGGGCAATGAAGATGAACCTATCATTACAGATGTAACGAAAGTCGTGAACACTCTGAACAGCTTAACAACCTTAATGGACGCTAGATACGACCTACTTAAGATTGCTGGTGCTCGTAATATCAAGGAATATAATCAGAAATTCGTTAACCATCAACTCGATTTAACTAAGGGTCACGAATACATGCCTTATGTTGTTGTGATCATAGACGAGTATGGTGACTTGATAATGACTGCAGGAAAAGAGATTGAATTGCCCATTACTCGTATTGCACAGTTGGCTCGTGCGGTTGGTATTCACATGATTATTGCAACTCAAAGACCTACAGCTAACATCATTACAGGTAGCATTAAGGCCAACTTCCCTGGTAGAATGGCTTTCAAAGTTAGTTCAATGACCGACTCAAGAACAATTCTTGACCAATCGGGAGCAAACCAATTGATTGGTAGAGGTGACATGCTTATACTCGATGGAAATCAACCTGTGCGTGTACAATGTGCCTTTGTTGATACTCCTGAGATTGAAGTCGTAAACAAATACATTGCAGAACAGCCTGGACCACAGGCTCCTTTAGAGCTTCCTGAACCTAAAACAGAAGCACAAGTGGGTGGAATTGGAAATGGAAATAGTGACATCCAAAACCTAGATCCATTCTTTGAAGAGGCTGCACACGCTATTGTTATTTCACAACAAGGATCGACAAGTATGATTCAAAGACGCTTCTCTATTGGCTACAACAGAGCAGGTAGACTCATGGATCAATTACAAGCAGCTGGAATTGTGGGCGAAGCGCAAGGTAGTAAGCCAAGAGATGTGCTCATTACTGATGAAAATTCGTTGAATATTTTATTGGCAAAAATACGATCATAAATCATTATTAATATGAAAAAGATACATACTCTAAAAAAACACTTATCATGGTCTTTTCACTCGCTTTCTTTGCTTTTTGGAAAGACTTATGCACAAAATGAGAAGAAAGCTCGTGAGATATTAGACAAGACTTCGGTTGTTGTTGGTGCACCAAGTGGCGTACATGCTAACTTTAAAGTGTCATCAACCGCTGGCATAAGTACAAGTGGGAACATCTCAATTAAAAAGAATAAGTTCTGTGCTTCCACAACACAAGCAACTATTTGGTATGATGGAACAACTCAATGGACTTATCTAAAGAACAACAATGAGGTAAATATCACTAAGCCAAATGCTGCTAAGCAGGCTTCAATGAACCCTTATGCGTTTATCAATTTATATAAAAAAGGATATAAATTAGATTACACAACAACGAAAACAGACTATAAAGTGCATCTAAAAAGCAACTGATGCAGCTCATACTTTGAAAAGAACTTTACATCACAATCAACAAGCATTCGTATGTTCCTTCTGTTGTAAAATTCTTACAAAATAACGCATGGACAACAATTTCTATTAGCAATTTCCAAGCTAGAAACATTGCCGATAAAGCGTTTACATTTAACTCTAAGGACTTCCCTACTGCTGAAGTGATCGATTTAAGATAAGCTTTCACACCTTTGTTGCTTTTCTTTGAGAGGACAACTCATCTGCTTCTCTCTTTGAAAGACAAACTGGTAAACGAGCAAGTAAATGACAAAAGAACTCTATAAAAGATTAAACGAACTATTTAAAAGCATATCGAATTCTTTGTAATCACAAGTCAACTGCCTCTAAAAGAGCTATTGATTACAAGGAAAACCGATATGCTAAATGGTTTATTTATCTTGGTTTAATCTTTCTCTTTGCATATATTTGCTTGCTTTCTGTGGGCTTATCGCTCATCAAAAAAAGCAAATAATAGAAGTCAAATGAGATCGAGTTTTTCTTTGGATTACTGCCCATTTTCTCTCTAATAGACTTTCTTGGACGACTTTTTATGAGACAATCTACATCGCATTTGATTAGACCTTATCTCTTAAGTCCATTAAAAAGAAAAGATATTATACTCTCATTTATCCTGCAATCAGTAGCTTAAGTTCACCGATAAAGTATTCTTTTGCAATGGCCATTCCTTATGGACTTATCACCATTCTTCCTACTTATGGGGTGGCAACATTTATACTAGTTCTCCTTTCTTTCTACATTTTTTTGTTGTGCTAAACAGCATTTGGTATAACCTATTCCATTCGCTTTTTTTCAATCACAACGGACTATTTTTTTGCGCTCCCAATTTGTGTTTATCTTGGGCGCAGTTTCTGTGAGTTCTATTTGAATCAAAGCAATATCGCCGTTCACTTCATTCAATTCTATGGAGTAATAGGTAGCATGTTTATTACTCATCCTATCTACTTTTATTCTCTCGCAAATACTTATCCTTTGCCTACTTATAGCAATCTATTTCAAGGTGGATTTCTATATATTTGAGAGCCAACTAACACAAGATAATAGTAAAGAAACACGACTTATAGGTTCAACAAGTGCCTTTTCATCAGACACTTCTCTACGTCATTTCATACAATTAGAGCTCTTTCAGCTTCAAAGAAACAAGAATCCACGAAAGAAAATCACCCTATCAATCATTCTTTCGATTGTTTTTGCATTACTATCTGCGCTCCCTCAAGACGCAGCTTACGGCTTTCAGCAGTATTTTTATATCAGTTATGCACTATTAATAATAGGTTTTTAGCAACCTATCAGCTATGATGCAGTATGAAGGAAACTATTATAGTGTACTCTTCTCTTATAAAGATTTCATCTATCAACACATGAGAGCAAAGTACATTTTATATACCACAATGCTCCTCATTCCCACAGCAATACTCTTAATTGCAACAAGATGGAACAATATTAGTGTAGCTTTTATCATCGGATATGCCCTTTTTACGGCAGGAGTTCAATATTTCTTTGTACTTCTTCTCACCTTATTTAATAAACAAACAGTTGAGTTAAACAATAAAAAAATACGACTGGAGGCTGGAAGAATACTAACTACCTGCTAGTTATTATTGGTATCCTTTTATTCATCATTCCATCTCTTTTCGTTACAACACTTCAAAAAAACGCTTCTGAAACAGCAACAGAAATAATATTAACAATATGCGGTCTTATTTTTATTGCAACCCATAAGCTATGGATAAGAGCCATTAGTAATAGAATAAACAATAATCATTATGCCTTTATTGAAGGGTTTAATGCTTCAAGATAATTATACATTAACACATGAGCAGAAAGAAAAAACAGTTACCATTATTAGAGAATATCACAATAACAGACGTTGCTGCCGAAGGAAAAGCATTGGCACGAGTAGACGATATGGTTATTTTCATTCCATTTGTAATACCTGGAGACGTCGTAGATGTGCAGATAACAAAGAAAAGAAAGAGTTATTGTGAAGGTCGAGTTGTACGCTTTATTCAATATAGCGATAACAGAAAAGAACCTTTTTGCCCTCATTTTGGTATTTGTGGTGGATGCAAATGGCAAATACTTCCTTACGAAGACCAGCTTAAAGCCAAGCATCAACAAGTGTACGACCAACTCTCTCGCATTGGAAAAATTGAACTTCCAGAATTCAATTACATTCTAGGTTCAGTGCAAACAATGCAATATCGCAATAAATTAGAGTTTGGTTGTTCTAACAAAAAGATGGTTAACTCAAGAAGATATCGACTCAAAGAAGACCTTTGATAATATGAATGCGATTGGTTTTCATATCACTGGGGCCTTCGATAAGATATATCCTATCACCCAATGTCAACTCATGGACGATCTACAAAACCAAATAAGAAACCACATCTATGAGTATGCTATCAAGCAAAACATTTCTTTTTACGATCTAAGAAACCAACACGGACTATTAAGAAGCATTATGGTTAGAAACTCTAACAATAATGAATGGATGGTACTTGTGCAGTTTAGATTCGACGAAAGCAATGACAAAGAAAAAGGCATTAGCACTTCTTGAAGACCTTGCTAACCACTTTCCACAAATCACTTCGTTGCTATATGTAGACAATCAGAAATGCAATGACACCTTTAACGACTTGCCTGTGGAAGTGTATAAGGGTAATGATTATATCTATGAGTTGATGGAAGACCTTAAATTTAAGGTAGGCCCTAAGAGCTTCTATCAAACAAATACCGAGCAAGCTTATCATCTTTACGATGTAACTCGTAAGTTTGCAGGACTCACAGGTAATGAGTTGGTGTATGACTTATACACTGGAACAGGTACAATTGCAAACTTTCGTTGCACCCTAAAGCGAAGAAAGTCATTGGTATAGAGTATGTTCCTGAGGCAATTAAAGATGCTAAAGTAAATAGCCAAATCAACAATATCAACAACACATTGTTCTACGCTGGCGACATGAAAGATATCCTATCACAAGAGTTTATCGAAGAACATGGACGCCCAGAGGTGATCATTACCGACCCACCAAGAGCGGGTATGCACCCTGATGTTATTCAAACTATTTTGTCTGCAGCCCCTAATCGCATTGTATATGTAAGCTGTAACCCAGCAACTCAGGCAAGAGATTTAGCAGAGTTCGATAAAGACTACAAGGTAACAGCTGTTCAACCTGTTGATATGTTCCCGCATACTCCACATGTTGAGAATGTTGTTTTACTTGAAAGAAGAGCATAATAAAAACATTTAAAAACCTACATAAAAGAATAATATGATGACACGAAAAGGTAAAGTATTGCTCATATACACTGGTGGAACCATTGGAATGGGTGTTAATCACGCTACAGGTGCATTGCATCCGCTAGACTTTAACAACTTTGTGAATAACGTTCCTGAGTTTACATACTTAAAAACGGCAGTCGACACCTATCAGTTCACGCCACCAATCGATTCAAGTGATATGGCTCCTGAACTGTGGACACGTCTTGTTTCATTAATAGAAGAGAAATATAATCAATACGATGGTTTTGTTATTCTTCACGGAACAGACACCATGTCGTACACTGCTTCTGCCCTTTCGTTCATGATAGAGAACCTAACAAAGCCCATCATACTTACAGGAAGTCAGCTTCCTATAGGGCAATTGCGCACAGATGGAAAAGAAAACCTCATCACTAGCATCGAATTAGCAGCAGCACACAACAACGAGGGTTATCCTTTAGTGCCCGAAGTATCGATCTATTTCAACGGACAACTTATCAGAGGTAACCGCAGCACCAAACGAAATGCAGATGGTTTCGATGCATTCGACAGCTTCAACTATCCTCGTTTATGCGATGTTGGTGTTAATATTCGCTTTCACGAATACGCTATTCTCAAGCCCAACTATAGCAAACCAACAGTGATGCACAAAGACTTGAATCCCAATATTGTTATTCTTTCACTCTTTCCAGGCATACAAGAAAATATAACAAAGCACATCTTTGATGCTCCCGAACTTGAAGGTGTAATCATAAGAAGTTATGGAAGCGGCAATGCTCCACATCAACAATGGCTCATGAATCTTCTTTCTAAAGCCTCAGAACGTGGAGTTACTATTGTAAATATCAGTCAATGTATATCGGGAAAGGTTGAAATGCACCGCTATGAGACAGGACATCAACTTCAAAGTGCAGGCGTTATTAGTGGTTTCGACTCTACTGTTGAGGCGGCAGCAACAAAGCTTATGCACCTAAAAGCAATGAACTTGCCCAACGAAGAACTAATCCGTTTAATGCAAACTCCCCTTGCTGGAGAGATAACAATATAGTTATTAGCTGTGTTAAATCCATTTAAATCAGTTACTTTTTGTATAAAATAATATATATACAAAAGAATATTTTTTTATTACTTTTGCAATTAAGAATATAACACAAAGTACAATAACATTAGTAGCGAACAAGTCTTTTTATTATAAGGGATAATAGTAAAGCGTAACAATTTGAGTGCTATGCACTTAATGTTCCAAGGAATTATACATTTATACAAATTAAATATCAAACATTATGAAAGAACTAAGAGGAACAAAAAAACAGAAAAAGAATTTAAAGGAAGCCTTTGCAGGTGAGTCTCAAGCAAAAACCAAGTACGAATACTTTGCAGCTAAAGCTCGTAAAGATGGCTATGAACAAATTGCTGCAATCTTTGAAGAGACTGCAATCAACGAAAAAAAGCACACGCAAAGATGTGGTTTAAGTATCTTGAAGGAGGCGAAATTAAATCAACTGCAGAGAATTTAGTTGAGGCTGCGAATGGTGAAAACTATGAGTGGACCGACATGTATGATCGCATGGCACGTGAAGCTGATGAGGAAGGATTCCCTGAAATCGCACGTCAAATGCGTGGAGTTGGTGCTATTGAGAAGAGACATGAAGAGCGTTATCGCAAGCTTCTTCAAAACATTAACGACGAAGTGGTATTCTCTCGTGACGGAGATTGTATCTGGGTTTGCCGCAATTGCGGTCACCTAGTATTTGGAAAGAAGGCTCCTGAGGTTTGTCCAGTATGCCGTCACCCAAAAGCTTTCTTCGAACTAGAAGCTAAAAACTATTAATAGCTGAATTATTCACTATATTAGTTGAATACAAAACATAAAAATGGAAGTATGCATAATACTTCCATTTTATTTTATCTCCCACTCCATTTTCTCAAAGACTAAGCATAACAAGTCGCTTTTTAATCATCAACTAACCACTTTCTAAAAGCAATGAGTTTACCATGCAAAAAGCAATGCAATTACAATCTAAAAAGCATTGACATTACACTACAAAAGCAACGCTTTTCATTATCCTATCTTATTATGGTTAATAAACCACCTTATTTATTCTTCTTGTTTAATTACACCTTTATATTCCCTCTTTTGTGAAAGATTTCTATCTTTAATGCTTCATTATTCCAGATAAATTATGTAAGTTTGCAATAAGAAAGATAAAAAGCTTTGTAACATGAATACATCAAATCTAACTATTCAACAAATTGAACGTGCCCTTCATAAAGATAGCACAACAATTTCCAACTACAAATGAACCTTCAATCATTACCGATGTTCATCTGTTTGTTTCACAAGAATCTGGCGACCTTATTGCTTACGACGATAACGACAGAGAGATAACAAGATGTGTTGTTGAAGAGTGGATTGACAATAAAGACGAGAAATTTTATCACCATATAACTCCCCTTTTACGAGATGTTCTCAGAGCAAATCAAGCCACAATAGATAATATGGGCATTTTAAAACCATTCAGCATTGTTCTTCAAAACGAAGAGAAAGAAGATTTATCTGAACTATATCTTGCTGATGATGACACCATAATTATAGGCGGAGATTTAATGGAAGGTCTCAATGAGGATTTGGATTCATTCCTAACTGATTTATTAAAAGAAAAAGGTTAAGCTTTAAAAGCTTAACCTTTTTTTCTTTGCTATCTTACTTTCATTACTCATTCTATCTAATGCAGTAACAACGTATTTCATTTTCTTTGTGCCATCATCATAAGGCAATTTGGTATAAGTTTTCGATGTAATCTCTACAATCTTCGAAGCATCATTGATATTTATTTCTTCGTCATGGTCGAACTTATACACCACATATTTATGGGCAACATCGTCCCAATGCTTTCCTTTGGGAGCTTTCCAAAATAGCATATAGCCATCTTCTGTCCACACTTTCTTCAAACGTTTAGGCTTTTTAGGAGCCTTATCGTCAATAAATGGCATTTCTAGGTTGAAGACTTGGATAACGCCAATAGTTTGTTCTTAGGTTGGTTCCATAGTTTCCTATGTTGTCAACCGCAGTCTTTGCATACCACAACACCACGCCTTGCACGTTCTCCATTCTATTCTGTAATGCATATTTTGCAGGCATCTGGTTTTGTGAAGGGTTTTGAATATCTTGATACTTCACTGTTCTTTCAACATCTTCTCCGATGTATAAAGGACGGTTTTGAAGCATATTTATTCCACCATTTAATAAGTGTTTCGTAGTCAGCAGCTTTGTTTCCTATCTGCCAATACAATTGAGGGTACACAATAATCCACCCAACCATTGTTCACCCATAACAATACATCAGCATACAAATCATCATAGTTTTGCAAGCCATTGGTGTCACTTCCTATCTGAGGGTCACTCTTTCTTTATTACGATAAATACCGAAAGGTGAGATACCAAACTTCACCCATGGCTTTGCACTATGAATGGAGTCAGACAATTGTTTGATAAAGATATTAACATTATCTCTTCGCCAATCACCTTTATTGGTAATACCATTGTTATTCTGTCTGAACTCTCTATCATCGTCAATAGTGAATCCTGCAGCTGGATAAGGATAGAAATAATCATCAATATGCAATCCATCGACATCATAACGACGCACAATGTCATTTACAACATTACAGATATACACTCTATTTTCTGCAAGAGCTGGATTCAAAATCAATTGTCCATTATAGCTAAATACACGATTAGGGATGTTTAATAGCAACGTGATTGTTCGACAATTCCTTTTGTTCCTGCGGTCTTAGCTCTAAACGGATTGATCCAAGCATGTAGCTCCATACCACGCTTATGACATTCTTCTATCATCCAAGCGAGTGGATCCCAATATGGATTTGGTGCCAAACCTTGTCGTCCAGAGAGAAATTTACTCCATGGTTCGTATTGACTTTGATACAAAGCATCACACTCGGGACGAACCTGAAAGATAATTGCATTCACGCCATCTCGCTGTAATTCGTTTAATTGATAGGTCAAAACACGTTGCATTTCGCTTTTACCCATGCCTTGAAACTGACCATTTACTGCCTGAATCCATGCTCCTCTGAACTCTCGTTTCTTTATTACTGCAGCCTCAGTTGCAGTAGAACTTGCCCAAATAAACATGCTTATTAATAAGGTATATAGGCCTTTTTCTCTTTAACATAGTTATTTCTTGTTATCTAATTGATTGTTTATTTCTTTTTCTTTTTTTACTGTGATTAGCGCATAAACGATAATAATATTCTAGCTTTACTCTAGGCACTTTGCGATTAGAAAGTATGTTTAAATGCTCTAATGCCTCTGGGTATTTCTCTTGATTGATAAGCATCTCTACTCTACCTAAGCTATAATCTATATTAGAAGGTGCTCGTTTTTTTCGGCCTCAGTAAAGTCGTATTCTGCCAATTCATATTGCTGTTTTTCCTCTTCAAAGCTCGCTCTTATTGCATAAGTAATGGCACTATCGGGATAAGCCTCAATGAGTTGATTCAAAATATCCATTGCTTCTGTAGTGCGATTGGTTTTATTATTCAATAAAAGCTAAGCCCTAAACGACCTTCAAAAATGATTTGGATTTGCTTTTTAACAACGCCTCATAATCGTTTCTAGAAAGATTCAAACGATTGGTTTTATCGTATAAATATGCTCTAAAAATAAAGGGCAGTTTGGTTGCTTGGTTGCTGCTTTAAAATATCAGAATAGGCATCTATTGCATACTGCCAGTTTTCTAATTGCATGCTATATCCCAGCCTTTTTCAAAAGCAAATCGATTGATGTTGGGTGGGCTTTTTAGCTGAGTTGTTATTGCAGTTAAGCTGTCTCTTAATTGCTCTTTCGATTGACAAAAGGCATTTTTTGAAAGCAATAAAAGCAAAGCTACATATATAATTCTTTTCATCTGCTATCTATTTAAAAGATCAAAACTCACAACTTTGCCTTATGAATCTAGAAACTATCGACGTTCGAGATCTCTCCTATTGGCATGTTTTTCGATATTCATCTTCGAATCAGAGAAGGTGTTTCCACCTTCAGATTCAAATGGAACAAGGTCTGCTTCATCAGGGTTTTGGAATCGAGTAAACTCGCCTCTGAATCGCAATAGCACGTCACCTGTTGCACCTTTACGATGCTTTGCAACAATAATTTGAGCCATTCCACGTAAATCTCGATGCTGTTCATCTTCGAAAATTCTATAGTATTCGGGTCTATGAACAAACAAAACCATGTCAGCATCTTGCTCAATTGCACCCGATTCACGCAAGTCACTAAGCAAAGGACGCTTACCTTCTGCACCCTCTCTACCCTCTACATTACGGCTAAGTTGGGACAAAGCAATGATGGGAATGCGTAGTTCTTTGGCCAAACCTTTTAGCGAACGTGAGATAGTTGATACCTCTTCTTGTCTACTTCCGAACTTCATTCCATTCGCATTCATAAGCTGTAAGTAGTCGATCATAATGAGTTTCACCCCCTTTTCTCTAACAAGTCGACGTGCCTTGGTACGCAATTCGAATACAGAAAGACCTGCAGTGTCATCTAAATAGATAGGTACTCCTTCCAACTTTCTGATATTTTGGTCTAATCTTCCCCATTCATCAGACGATAACTGACCATTAAGAATCTTGCTACCAGGTATCTCACACACATTAGACAATAAGCGGTTCACTAGCTGAACATTATCCATTTCCAGTGAAAAGAAAGCAATTGGCTCATTAAAATCAACCGAAATATTTTTAGCTAACGACAAAGCGAACGACGTTTTACCCATGGCTGGACGCCCAGCAATGATTACTAAGTCTGATTTTTGCCATCCACTGGTCATCTTATCCAAAGTCTGTATAGCCCGTAGGGAATACCTGTTAAGCCTCCAGAATTCTCCGAAGCCTTCTGCAAAATACCAATAGCTTCATGCAAAACAGGATCGATCTGCGTATAATCCTGGCGCATATTCTTTTTGCGAAATCTCAAAAAGCGATCCCTTCAGCTTCCTGCATTAACGAATCAACATCAACGGTTTCATCAAACGCTTTTTGTTTCAATAACGCTGGCAAAAAGATATCAACTGACGTGCAAGAAACTTCTGACTTAATATCTGAGCGTGATATTCTATGTGTGCAGAAGAAGCAACTTGAGAACTAAGTTCAAGGATATAACCTTGTCCCACCCACGTCTTCTAGAGTGCCTTCACGCTTTAATTCCTCCGCAACAGTCATGATATCGACAGGTCGTTCGTTCATGCTTAACGACTGAATTGCTCGATAAATCTTTTTGATGTTTGGGTTCATAAAACGTATCGGGGACGCAATGATTCAGACACCAAAGAAAAAGGCATCTTTGTCTATCATCAATGCTCCTAGTACCACTCTTTCTAACTCTAAGGCCTGAGGTTGCAAGTGTCCGTACTGATTATCTATTTTTTTTGCCATTTTATTGCTGAGTTCTTTTTATTTTAAAGGAAATATTCTTGCATTTGCAATCTTTGTCATTTTCAAGTTTGTTTCAACATAACAAACCCAAAGACAAAAGTATCTGCAAATTTATAAAAAAAGAATTGGATTGATGAAACGAGCGCACTGCCAAAATTACACGATTAGAAAGTTCTTTGATTTATAAAGAAATAAGAACGACTTGCAATAGCAATGCTTTTTGGCATATAAAAGCAATGTTATTACACTGCAAAAGCATTGACTTTACAATGAAAAAAAGAATAGCTTTTTAGTTTCGATCTATATTGTTTATCTATTTATTAAGATAACAAAGCTACACAAAAAAAGACTAAAGAAATGATGAGAGAAACAGAATCATTAGCATTAAGAAAAATAATTTCTTCCTCGTTGAAAATACATCTATTAAAAATAGAACATAGCTATGTTGATTTTCTTGTGCATACAAAGGCGAAATAGCCCAGATTTCACGCACGATTAAAGAAGAAAAGAATGAGGATTATTATAAAAAAAGCAAAAGATTGATTGTCTCACGACAGCCAATCTTTCTTAACCTTAATAATCTAATACCATGAAAAAAACACGCTACAAAGTTAGTCTTTTTTTGTAATATGTGTAACAAAAGAGAACAACAATATTTCTATTTTTTATTATCATTAACTATTAAAGATGTGTTTTTTTATCTTTATTTACAATATAAGTTTATTTGTACGTTGTTTATCTATTTAAACTCAAAAAAAGCGCAAGTTTCAACTCATTATCACCTTCTATTTTGACTAAAAAAATCCAAATCATAAAGGCTACAAACAGGCTATTATAAAGAGTATTAATATAATTAATACTTCAAATAAAAAAATAGAAAAAAATATTTTCTATTTTATTCTTTTTTTGTTTCATTATGAGTATTCTTTTTAGACCTTTATAAATCACTCTAAGATAGCATAATATCTCTTGTAACCCCTATTTACAATACATTTACTACATATCAAACTTACTTTTTCATATCAAAGCATCCCAAAATTGGCATAGGAGCAATGAAAGAAACACTATTTAAAGCTAGCATATATACTTCTTCAATATTTTTGTTAAAAGAGCGTTTATTCGTTGTATATTTTCGCTTTATTTCTTACATATTTATCCATATTTAATAAACGAGGATATAAAAAAATATCTAAAAAAATAGAACGTTATTCCTCTATATAGTGGTCTTTGGTATGCTTTTTGATGATATGAATATCGTAAATTAATAATAAGAATTATGGCATTTATAGACTATTATAAAATACTTGGTGTGAAAAAAGACATACCACAAGACGAGGTAAAAGCTGCATTTAGAAAGCGCACAAAGCAGTTTCATCCTGACCTACATCCTAATGATCCAAAGGCAAAAGCAAAGTTTCAGGCACTAACTGAGGCTTATGATGTCATTGGAGACCCTGTAAAACGCAAAAAATACGACCAATATGGAGAGCGTTGGAAGGATATGGACGCTTTTAATAACCAGGCAAATGGAGGAGCTTATAACCAACAATATGGTACAGGAGCAGACTTTGAAGACTTTGAAGGCTTCGACTTTAACAGCTTTTCTAATGGCGGAGGCGGTTTTTCTAGCTTCTTTGAGAGTATGTTTGGAGGTGGATCTAAATCTGGCTACACCAGCAGACAAAGAACAAAAAGAAGCAATGATACAAGTGCAGACTATCAGTATTGATATGTATACTGCGCTTCTTGGTGGAGAAATTATTGCTCAAATTTCAGACGGAAGTAAAATTAAAACTAAAGGTAAAAGCCTTATACAACAGATGGAACTAAGGTTAGATTAAAAAGGCAAAGGAAAAAGACTTAGGAAATGGAACAAAAGGAGATTTGATTCTTACTTATCGTGTTTCGTTGCCTACAGACTTATCAGACAAACAAAAAGAGCTCTTAAAACAAATGAGAGACGCTTAAATATTGGAGAGTTGCAAAGTATGCAGCTCTCTCCTATTTTTATATCATTCAACCAGCAAGGATCAGATTATTCTATAACAAAATCGAACATATTTGCACTTTCACCTATTTATATATAGGAGCTACAAATTGCAAAAGTCATCTATAAAAGCAACTGAGAAAATGGAAAATAAAAATAATTAAACCTATTGCACACTTCTACTCTCCTTTAGAGGAAAAATTTGGCGCTCCAAAGCAAAGTGGCCTTGTTGAGACTTTGCAAGGAATGATTGTTTTTGAGAAAGAATATAGCAATATGGAAATTATTAAAGGCTTTAGAAGAATTCGACTATCTATGGATGATATGGGGATTTCTCTGCCAACAAAGAAGAATTCCATGGCACAACTGTTCGTCCACCGCTATTGGGTGGTAATGTAAGAATGGGCGTTTTTTTGCAACTCGTTCGCCTTTTCGTCCTAATGGCTTGGGGCTCTCTTCTGTCAAAATAAGTAAGATATGTATCAACGAGAAAGGACTTCTTACCATTGAAGTGCTTGGTGCAGACCTTATCAATAACACTCCTATTTACGACATAAAAGCCTTATATAAAGTATGCAGACTCGCATCCCTGAGGCTCGAAGTGGATTTGTTGATACCAATCCAATACAATATATAAATGTGGAATATGCAGATGGTTTAAAAGAAAATCATAAAGAAATAGATTTCGATAGTCTTACATCTATCTTGCAATTAGACCCTCGCCCACACTATCATAAAGACAATCAGAAAGATTATTGCTTTGATTTTCAAAAGCATGCTATCACCTTCTGCGTACAAGACAGAACGTTATTGGTTACAAAGATTGAGCCAACACAATCAAAATAGGTATTTATTGAAAGTCTAAACTTTGATGAGTTCTGCCATAATAGCATCGCTGATATAATAGCCTTTGCGTGTTAAAGCGAGTCGATTATCACTTGTTTTGATTATGGTTCCTTCTTTTATAAAACTCAGAACTCTGCTCTAATAGATATTGAGCATAATCTTCTTGCAAAGTATTTAGGTGTATTCCTTCTTTTCGTTCTTAAAGCTGTTGTAATCAAATCGTTATATCTTGTTATTGCATCTATTTGTTCTTCTTCAAGGGGAAGAATACCTTTAAAAATGCTTTTTACATACTGAGACACATTAGATACATTCCAACTGCGTGTAGATAGATTATAAGAATGAGCCGAAGGTCCTACTCCTAAATAAGGAGTTTCATTCCAATAGCTACTATTATGACGTGATTCAAAACCAGGTTTTGCAAAGTTACTAATCTCATATTGAGCTAAACCTGCCTCTGAAAGTTTATCTATCAAAACATCATACATCTCTACACTTAACTCTTCTGATATCTGTTCGATCTCCTCTTTCTGTAGAAGATGATAGAGCTTTGTGCCTTCTTCAAACATTAAACTATAAGCCGAAACGTGCTGAACATCTAAATTTATGGCTTGGTTAATATCAAACAGCCAATCAGCTAATGTCTCTTTAGGAAATCCAAAGATAAGATCTATACTGATATTAGAGATTCCCACATCTTTAATAATATTGACTGCTTTAATCGCTTCTTCTGCATTATGTCGGCGATTGATAAGCTTCAACTGATCGTTATTAAAGGTTTGAATACCTAAACTTATTCTATTGGCATATTTCTTCAATATCTTTGCATAGGGAAGGGTGATGTCATCAGGATTACATTCGATTGTAACTTCTTCGAAAGAACTGCCAAAACAATCATAAATAGTATTGAAAATCTTTTCGAAATCGCTTTCATCTAAACAGCTTGAGTACCTCCTCCGAAAATAAACTGTATTGACAACAGGGTCAAACTGATTATTTTTTTAAATGAATATCTTGAAAAGAAATGCTTGCGTAAATACAACTCTTTACAAACAGCTTCAATATAATCTTGCTTTAATTGGTTGTTTGTTACGCTATAAAATGCACAATAAGAACATTTCGAAGAGCAAAAAGGAACATGTAAATATAATCCTGCCATAATATTAATGGCAAAAAGTACTAATATATTTTAAATATCAAATACTTTTTAAATGAATATCATTGTTATTTAAAGAAAAAAACAAGTATCTTAGTGACACTAATAAGGAATTATATTCCATCTTTTGACAACTTACGTACTAACACTTTAAACCTAATAATTATGAAGGTATATAAAACTGAAGAAATTAAGAACATTGCGCTTATTGGCAGTTCGGGAAGTGGCAAGACAACTCTTGCCGAAAGTATGTTATATGAAGCAGGACTAATTAAGAGAAGAGGTACGATTGAAGCTCGAAGTACTGTTAGTGACTACTTCCCAGTTGAACATGAATATGGTTATTCTGTATTTCCTACAGTCTTTCATGTTGAATGGAACAACAAAAAAACTAAACATAATAGACTGCCCAGGCGCTGATGATTTCATTGGAGGAACCATCACTGCACTCAATGTTACAGACCAAGCACTTCTTTTAATCAATGGTCAATATGGTCCAGAGGTAGGTACTCAAAACGTATTCAGATACACTGAAAAAAACTCAAAAAAACCTGTTATCTTCTTAATTAAACCAACTTGATTCTGATAAATGCGACTTCGATTCTATCATTAATAGCATGAAAGATGTATATGGAAGTAAATGCGTTCAGATTCAATATCCTTTACAAACGGGAAGTCAATTCAATGCCGTCATCGACGTTTTACTTATGAAAATGTTCAAATGGCAGCCCGAAGGAGGAGTTCCAACCATTGAAGATATCCCTGCAGAAGAAATGGATAAAGCCTTAGAGTTACATAAAATATTAGTTGAAGCAGCTGCTGAAAACGATGAAACTCTTATGGAAAAATTCTTCGAAACCGAAACACTTACAGAAGATGAGCTACGCCATGGTATCCGAAAAGGATTGATAAACAGAGCCATGTTCCCTATTTTCTGCGTCTCTGCAGAGAAGGATATGTGTGTAAGAAGACTAATGGAATTCCTTGGAAACGTCGTTCCTTTTGTTAGTGATATGCCTAAAATACATAACACTAGAGGTGAAGAAGTGTGCCAAGATGTAGACCATCCAAAAATCAATATACTTCTTTAAGACAGGGTATGGAGCCTCATATTGGTGAGGTTTCTTACTTTAAAGTGATGAGTGGTTCTATCAAAGTTGGAGACGATTTAACCAATTCTGATAGAGGTTCTAAAGAAAGAATTGGTCAATTATACGTGTGTGCAGGTGCCAATAGAATTCCTGTTGACCAATTAAATGCAGGCGATATAGGTTGTACTGTCAAACTAAAAAGACGTCAAAACTGGCAATACTCTAAATGAAAAAAAGATTTAGACCAACGATTCGATTTCATTAAATATCCCAACTCAAAATACTCTAGATCAATCAAAGCAGCGAAAGAGTCAAGACACCGAAAAAGCTAATGGCTGCGATTACAAAGATGCGTCAAGAAGACCCCAACTTGGGTTGTAGATCAAAGTAAAGAACTTAGACAAATCATTATACATGGACAAGGAGAATTCCATCTTCGCACCTTAAAATGGCGACTAGAAAATAATGAAAAGATCGAAGTTATCTATGGAGAGCCACGCATTCCTTATAGAGAAACAATCACAAAGACTGCCTTTGCAGAATATAGACATAAGAAACAATCTGGTGGAGCTGGCCAATTTGGAGAGGTACACCTTATCATTGAGCCTTATGCAGAAGGCATGCCAGACCCTACTTCGTATAAGTTTAACGGCCAAGAATTCAAAGTTAACATCAAAGGTCGTGAAGAAATTAGCTTAGAATGGGGCGGAAAATTGCTATTCATTAACAGTGTTGTTGGAGGCGCAATTGATAGTCGTTTCATGCCAGCTATATTGAAAGGAATTATGGATTGCATGGAACATGGTCCATTAACAGGTAGCTATGCACGAGATGTTCGTGTGGTTGTGTACGACGGAAAGATGCACCCTGTTGATTCAAATGAATTGTCTTTCATGCTTGCAGCACGTCATGCGTTCTCTGATGCCTTTAAAAATGCAGGTCCCAAAATCCTCGAACCCATCTACAACTTTGGAAGTTTATGTACCCTTCAGAGTTTATGGGTGACGTGATGAGTGACCTACAAGGACGTCGTGCAATGATTATGGGTATGGACTCAGAGGCTGGATATCAGAAGCTACAAGCAAGGATTCCATTAAAAGAATTGAGTGACTATTCAATTGCATTAAGTTCTATTACTGGCGGAAGAGCATCGTTTACAACCAAATTCTCTAGCTATGAATTAGTTCCAAATGATATTCAAAGCAAGCTAATTGAAAAAGCATTCAAAAGAACAAGAGGATACAGATAATGTATAAAAGCCAAGAGACGTGCAGCAGAAAAATTGCTGCACATCTCTTTTATTTCAACAAAAGTAATACTAAAACTCTATTAATTCGTAAAAAAATTTTTGCATAGAAAAATAAATAATAAGTATATTTGCAACGAAAGTAGAAGTGTATTATTTTTTTAAAGAGGAAAGAAATTAAAGGATAACTCCAAATTAGCATAGAAATAAACGACAGAAAAAGAAATAAATACAATCGAGGAACGGTCTTTTTAGTACTTTTAAATCATTGTATATTAAAAACATTGCTAATTTATATTTTTAGATATAAGGAGATTTATTTTTTTACAACATTAAAATCAATATTAAACATTAAAAAAATCATTCTTACCTATTTATATATATGATAGAAAGAGAATGAAAAAAATCAATACAACAATAAATTCAAACTAAAAACTATCTTCATAGAAGAAGTAATTAATTTAAAATTAAAAAGAATATGAAAAAGTTATTTATCTCAGCACTTGCAGTAGGTGCTTTATGCTTATCAAGCTGTGGAAACAAAAACAAACAAAGCAGAAAAATGCAACAGATTCATTAACAGAAGTAACTCTAGGCGAAGCAAACGATTCAGTTTCTGAACTTAGTTCTTTAGCAAACACATTGCAAGAGCAATTAAAGAATAAAGATATTCAAGGACTTCAAAAATACTCTTTCTTCTCTACAAGATAAGTATCAAGAACTTCTTAAGAGCGGAAAAAGTTGAAGAAGCAAAAGGAATATGCTAAGAAAGTTAAGGAGTTTGTTGATGCAAACGGTGATAAGATTAAAGAGTCTGCAAAAGACAACAAGACTGTTTCTACATTAGTAGACCAAGTTAAAGGCTTTTCATTAGATACTAAAATCAGACGTTAAAAGCAGGTGCAGAAGAAATTCAATCTAACGTTAAAGAAGGCGTAGACAACGCAAAAGACAAAGCTGCAGATGCAGCTAAGAAAGCTGAAGAGTCTGTTCAAAAATGCAGCAAAGAAATTAGGTATCTAATTCAAATTTCACTCCTTCTCAATTGAGAAGAATATTGAAATAACAATATAAAAAAATAAGCAACCACCCCAAGAAATATCTTTAAAAAGGTGGTTGCTTTTTATTTTATTTGAGTTTTAAAACTATTGAACTTTCAAATAATCAAACATTATCAATTAGAGAACGACTCTACATTCATTTTATACCCTAAAGGATAATAGTACTATAACGACGGCAGTTCAATAGTCTTTTTCATTTTTATTACTTTCTCAACTCTCTTAAGATAGGTTCTGTAATGCCTTGTAATTCTGTTTTACGAGAATCATTTTGTTGTTCAAAGATAACAATGTCGTTATTGCCTTTTCTTCAAGAAACAACCTGGTAGATATAATGTGTGCTGTGGGACCTACTTTCCAATATCTTCCTAAGTTAATTCCATTCACAAACACAATACCTTTACCCCACTCTCTCATATCCAAGAAAGTGTCACCAACCTTGTCAACATTAAATTGTCCAGAGTAAACAACAGGTAAACCCTTTTTCCATATCCTTCTTTTCTTAGAAGCTAAGTTAGGTACATTATCGAAAGGAATTTTATACATCTTCCAATCTCCAGTGATATCATTTCCATCAATAGTTATAGAACCTAAGATACCTTTTCTATTTTGAGTGATACGTGCACCATAGTTAATTCGTCCCATATTTTCAACCAAAATATCAAGAGTACTATTGAAAGGAATATTGATTTCCAAGCTATCTTTATCGAACACTCTATTCAACTCGCCTACTTTCTCACCATTTACATAAACCAAAGCATAGTCGGCAATACCCTTAACAAGCATCTTTCCTTCTATTGGTTGATTGAAATGACGACGATAAAGTACATATCCACTTCCTTGATTTAAGTCTTCAAACGAAAGAAGAGTATCGCTTTCAACAAACTTATCGTCCTTTATCATAGTGAACAAGTCGTAAGTTTTTGTAAGAGATATTTTAGGAAGAGCAATCACAGGAATTCTTTCAGGAATAGCAGGGATAGCGTATTTAACACTCTTCTGCATCACCTCACGAATTGCTTTATACTTATCTGTAGCCCAACCAGCTTCACTAATTGGAGCATCATAATCATAACTTGTTAAGTCAGGTTGAATATCTGTTTCATTACCATAGTTTGCTCCTGATGTAAAACCAAAGTTTGTTCCACCATGAACCATATAAAAGTTAAAGCTAACACCTGCATCTAAGTATGTTTTTGTTTGCTTTACAACAGATTCAGTAGTTACACTTGGGAATGGTTCAGCCCAATGACTCAACCAACCAGGATAGAATTCAGCCACCATGTAAGGACCTTTTCCATTGTTATATTCATTTACAGCCTTCTTAAGTTTATCGATACTATTCTCTCCATTCGCAGTAGGTAGCACTCCTTTTGATGCTTCCTCCTTTGAAATAACCAGCTACCATCAGATGTGAAAAAGAGGAACATCTATACCATAAACAAGAAGTTGTTCTTTGATTTTTTTCTCGTTGTAACTACGATGTTTTTTTCCAATGGAATATCCTTACGTTGAGATACATAAGAACCAAACTCATTCTCTGCTTGTACCATAATAATTGGGACCGCCTTTAGTTATTTGTAGGTCTCTCACTTGGTCTGTTAGCTGTTTAAGATAAAGTGAGCAAGCATCTAAAAAAACGCCTTATTGTCAGAGCGAATCACCATGTTTTTTTATCATTTTTGTAGCCACCAAGGATAGCCTCCAAATTCCCATTCTGCACAGCAATAAGGACCTGGACGCAAGATAACTAACAAGCCTTCTTCAGCTGCTTGTTGAATAAAAAGCACGCAAATTCTTGTTGCCAGTCTTCCAGTCCCACACTCCAGGAGCTACCTCATGATAGTTCCAAAACACATAAGTTGCAACTGCATTTTAAAGCCCATTGCCTTCATCATTTTAAAAACGATGACGCCAATAAGGAGCTGGAACTCGGGCATAATGCATCTCTCCCGAATGTAGTTGAATGGCTTTACCATCATACAAGAAATTACCATTTTCAATAGCAAAAGTATGCTTTACTTTTACATCTTTTGCATGAGCCGAGGTAAATGATAGTAGGGTCTGCTACTAACAATAATTTCAAATAGTTCATATTTGTTTATTTTGTTTTTAGTTAAATTGCTCATTCTACCATACCAAACAGCACAAGGGCCATCAAAAGTCATTCATCAATTGTTTGTTATGGTGTACCACAAAGTTCTCAAAAAAATATGTAACAGCCAAAATTACACACTACATATTAGGTTGAAATTTATTAAATAATGCACTAAATTGTATTTATTTTTTTCACATTTAAGCAATGCTATAACCAGCAAGCACCTGCCCTATTCTACTCCAACCACAAACAGAATAAAGAAAGAGTTTTCAAATCGTTCCGTTTCTTCATAGACTCTTTATCCTTTTTTTAAATAACAATGCAATTACTCTATAAAAGCATTGATTTTAGCTTACAATAGCAGTGCTTTTATCACATAATTGCATTGCTTTTAGTATATATAGGAATGGAGATACTAAATCTAACACATTACTCTTGAAAACAAAGGGCAAGAGTATCAGAAAGCAAGAGAAACAAAAAGCCCAATAAGAAACAGTCTTATTGGGCATATTTTATAAATTAATCTACCTTTACAATCTTTGTTGGAGCGTGTTCTTTATTACGCTTATTGGTCATAGTAACAACGGCTTGAGCAAGATTAATGAATGCTTGTCCTGTCATTGTGTCGGTATTTAAAGCCGCAGGAGTTCCCTTATCACCATTCTCTCTAATGCTTTGTACAAGTGGGAATTTGTGCTAACAAGGGGAAACCTTTTTCCTTTGCAAGCTCTTTACAACCATCTTTTCCAAAGATATAGTATTTATTTTCGGGCAATTCAGCAGGTGTAAACCATGCCATATTCTCTACCATTCCAAGGATAGGAACATTTATTTTTTCGTTCATATACATGTCAATACCCTTTCTTGCATCTGCAAGTGCAACACTTTGAGGTGTACTTACAATCACAGCTCCAGTGATAGCAAGGGTTTGAAGCAATGTTAAGTGAATGTCACTTGTACCTGGTGGAGTATCGAGAATAAAGTAATCAAGTTCTCCCCAATCTGCATCTGCAATCAATTGTTTCAATGCTTGTGTTGCCATTCCACCACGCCACACGGTTGCAGTGTTAGGATCTACAAAGAAACCGATACTCAATAGCTTCACACCATACTTCTCAATAGGCTCAACAAGGTCTCTTCCGTCCTTGTGAACTCCATATGGTCGCTCTCCTTCAACATCGAACATCTTAGGAATTGATGGACCAAATATGTCGGTATCTAATAGTCCTACCTTGTAACCTAGCATGGCTAAAAGCTATCGCGAGATTAACTGATACGGTGCTTTTACCCACTCCTCCTTTGCCAGAACTTACGGCAATGATATTCTTTACTTGTGGAAGTAGCTTGTCAACTGTTGGTCTTGGAGCCGATTTGAATTCAGTTAAGATGTTTACCTCAACATCTTTGCTTATTGAATAGTGAATGGCTGCCTCAGTAGCCTTTAGGGTTGACTTGAGGAAAGGGTCGGTTTCACGAGGAAAAATCAAAGTGAAGGTCACCTTGTTGCCATCGATCACGATATCTTCTCCAACCATTTCGCTCTCTATAAGATTCTTTTTTTGGTTCCTGCATAAATTACGGTTTGCAAGACCTCTCTTATCAAATTTGGATATAATGTCATATTAATCTGCTTATGTTATTATTACTTATAGAACATATCTCATCAAAAGTTATATTCTACTGATATTCATAATGTTTTTATATTTACTTACTTGTTTCAAGTTCACTGCGCTTTGAACGATGATAACTTCTATACTCATCAAGTGGAATCTCAACATCAGGCTCAGTTAATTCGCCTTCTTGTGGCAACAAAAACGCATATATTTAATGTTCAACCCACGCTCTAACCACATTTTTTCATAGTAAGTTTGAATAGACAAAAGTTGCTTCGTGCTATCATCTATATTACTATCGTGATATAAGTCGGTTGTTTCTATCTTCACAGGCAATTGATTATGCTTCACCATTGCTTGTGTATAAGTGAACAAGAAGTTTGAATCTGTCTTTAAATGAATGATTCCGTTATCCACTAAAAAACGCTTATAACGATGCATAAAGGCTGTTCCTGTAAGGCGTTTTCTTACATTTTTCATCTGTGGATCACTGAAAGTGAGCCATATTTCTTGCACTTCATCTTTATCAAAGAAGCGGTCTATGAACTCAATATTGGTTCTTAAGAAAGCCACATTACTTAAGTTTTTCTTGTAAAAGCAAGCTTTTGCTCCTGCCCACATTCGTGCTCCTTTAATATCTATTCCTATAAAGTTCTTATTTGGAAAGAGCTTTGCAAGCTCTACAGTATATTCGCCTCTTCCGCATCCAAGCTCAAGAACTATAGGGTTATCGTTGTGAAAATAGTCTTTTCTCCATCGTCCTTTTTGTTCAAAAGGAACATTATCTATCACTGAAAAGGGATATTGAAAGACGTTAGAGAAGGTTTCCATCTCTGCAAATTTGGCTAATTTTCCTTTGCCCATCTGTGAGTATTTCTGTGTTATTGTATAAAAATTAAACAAAACAAAGAATGTAGTTAAAAAGTGGGTTACATTTTAATTACATTCTTGTTGTTATCTATTTTATTTTCAAATTCAATCTTTATTCTATAACAACTGTGGTCCATCCGTGCACATCTGGCTCGGTTCCGTATTGTATTCCACGTAGTTTGTTATATAATTTTGTAGACCATGGGCCTGGAGTATCACCAAAGCTGTATCGCTTTCCTGTTTCACTATCATCGATATATGATATCGGACTAATTACAGCTGCAGTGCCACAAGCTCCTGCTTCTTCAAAAGTTGCGAGCTCTTCTTCACCTACTGGGCGTTGTTCTACAGTCATTCCGAGATCTTCTGCCAATTGCATTAAGCTCTTATTAGTGATACTTGGCAAGATAGAAGTAGACTTAGGAGTGATGTAAGTGTTGTTTCTTATACCAAAGAAGTTGGCTGCTCCGCACTCATCTATGTATTTCTTTTCTTTTGCATCGAGGTAAAATTCGCTTGCATAGCCACGTTCATGGGCAATAGAATTAGCCTTTAAGCTTGCTGCATAGTTTCCTCCTACCTTATAAGTACCTGTTCCTAATGGGGCACTTCTATCAAATTCACGCATGATGATATAAGGATTTGAGTGGAAACCACCTTTAAAATAAGGTCCAACAGGAGTAACAAAGATAATGAAAGCATATTCTGTTGCAGGACGAACTCCTACTTGTGGACCTGTACCTATTAGCAAAGGACGAATGTAAAGCGTTGCTCCACTTTCATAAGTAGGGATATATTCTTGATTAAGACGAACGACTTTCTTCACCATTTCTTCGAATTTCTCTACAGGAAACTCTGGCATTAATATTCCACGGCATGTTCTTTGTAAGCGTTCGGCATTGTCTTTCATTCTAAACACACGCACTTTTCCATCGGCACCTCTATACGCTTTCAATCCTTCGAAAGCCTCTTGTCCATAGTGAAGACATGTTGCTGCCATGTGCATCTTTAGATATTCGTCGCTACAAACTTCTACTTCGCCCCATGAACCATTACGATAATAGCAGCGAACATTATAATCTGTGGGCATATATCCAAAGGAAAGATTAGCCCAATCTAATTCTTTCATAATCTATTTTACTGTTTATTCTTTCTGATTAATGCACAAAAGTACAAAGAATAGCGGTTATACACAACTCTTTATATAGTTTTAATGCATTAAGCTTTCAAGCGTGTCGTATTGCAGACACCTTCTTTTTACCTTTTAAATAGGCCATTAAGTGGCTATCAAGAACAATTTTATTTACTCTCTTTCAATATTGTTTTTTTATCTCTTTATCCGTTTTGGTTAGCTTGTCTTTACATAGCTTTACCAACTTTTGAGCTTGCTTTAACTCTGTTGTAAGTTCATCAATATCAAGCTCTTCGTTTTCCATTTTACTAACAATATCTTCGAGTTGGCTCAATGCCTCTTCGTATTTTATCTCTTTTGCCATATCTTATTTTTATAATAGATGTTATGATACCATCTTTGAATTGTGTCTTTATCTCGTCGCCTTTTTTTAAGCTCTTTTTGCATTTAGAACACTCTTTCCATTATGCAGAGTGATTGAATAGCCTCGCTCAAGAATGCGCTGTGGGTCTAAACTTTTTATATCTTTTTCATTTAAAAGAGTTAGGCGATGTTGCTCACTATTCAAAATATATTTGGGCGCATTATTCAACCGTTGAGCCAGCATCTCTACTGTTCTTTGTTGATGACTGATGGCAGATTGCATTCCAATTGCAAGTCGTTGTAGCAGTTGTTGTATATATCCTTCTTGCTTTGTCTTTACAACCGAGAACACAATAGGCACCTTTTCTGCCAAACGTTGCAACTTGTTGCGTTCTAATTCAATTCTGTTTTGAGCATAAGTAACCACATACTGCTGAAGTGTATCTATTCTACTATACACTCGAAGAGCGTGATTTATAAAGTAATCAGCCGCAGCTGTTGGTGTTTTTACTTGCTCAAAAGAAATCAAATCGAGCACGCTCTCGTCTCTATCGTGCCCTATTCCAGTTATAACAGGTATGGGAAAGTTAGCAATATTCTCTGCTAATGCAAGCGAATCGAATCCACTTAAGTCGCTAGTTCCACCACCTCCTCTTATCATTACAACAACATCGAACTGCGAAAGCTTATCATTTATAGCGTTTTAAAAGCCGAAATAACGCTTTGTTCTATGCCCTCTCCTTGCATAACTGCATTGAAAAGAGTTACTTCAAATACAAAAACCATACTCGTTATAAACAAGGTGTTGCATAAAATCTCCATAGCCTGCAGCACCCTCACTCGATATAACTGCAATGCGTTTTGCAAAGAAAGGCATGTAAAGTTCTTTCTGCAAATCATACACTCCCTGTGCTTTTAGGGCGTCAATGATATCCTTTCGCTTCTTAGCCATACTTCCTAAGGTGAAAGTTGGATCGATATCATTGATAATCCACGCAAATCCAAAGGCCTCATGAAATTGAGCTTCGACCTTAAGGAGCACCTTCATGCCTGCTTTTAGCTGTTGTCTTGTAACCCGTTCGAAATGTGGTTTGATAAACATCCACTTGTTGCTCCAACACTTTGCCGATGCTCTTGCAATGGGAGTGTTCATCTTTTCGTCTTTTTCTATCAACTCAATATAACAATGTCCACGCACTTCTCTTATCTCAGAGATCTCTGCTTCTACCCAAAAATCTTGGTTAAAAGAAAGCGATATCACTTCTGAAACAAGATTATTCAGTTGATATAGACTTAAATGTGTTGGTGAATTATTGTTTTCCATCATTTCTTTTTATGTAATACAAATTTACTTTCTTTTTATTATCTTCCCCAACAATCACGACATATATTTACATTTATTTAATTGTATTTACGCTCCCCCTTTGTAACTCGTTTGATTCTCTATCCAAAGTAAAAGCTATGTTTTTTTGCCTTCTAATTACAATGCTTTTTGCATCTCAATATCAATGCTTTTTATAAGCTAAACTCAATGCTTTTTGAAAAGCAATGATTAGGTGGAATAAACTCACCTCTTTTTCATCTCCCAAGAGACCTCACTGCATATCATTTTTTTCCATATCACTCTCGTTAAAAATATATTATCTATTCAGCTCCTTTTCAATTCTTCTTTTTATAAGGTCAATTCATCATCTATCAATGAACTAAAAAGAAGTGCAGAAAAAGACGTATTTTCTGCCACAAATAAGCACGTTTATACACTTGTGTAAATGAAATAAAAATTGCTAAATTTGCATCATTGATATTGCATTATAAGCAAATTGGAGCGCATTTTGTATTTTAAAAGCACTCTAAACGAATGCTAAATTCAAACAATCATTCTATTAAAGTTGAACTAAAAACGCCTTTATAGACACATAAAAAGCAAAAGAAATTAATTAGACTTGAAAGAACAAAAAGGCAAAAATATTTATGGATAACCAAAAGTCAACATTAGAATTAGGAACGAAACCTGTGTGGCCATTATTAATGCAATATGCCATTCCAGCGATAATTGCTATGACGGCAGCATCGCTCTATAACATGGTAGATAGTATCTTTATCGGACAAGGAGTGGGTCCTCTTGCTATCTCAGGTCTTGCAATTACATTCCCATTTATCAATCTTACAGCTGCCTTTCGGTGCTGCTGTTGGTGTTGGTTCATCAACACTTATATCAGTAAAAGTTAGGTCAAAAAGACTATCAATATGCTCAACGCATTCTTGGTAAACACCATCACTCTTAACATTATCATTGGAGTTTTTGGTGGGAGGATTATGTCTTTTATTTCTAGATCCTATCCTATTGTTCTTTCGGAGCCAGTGAGAATACTATTTCTTATGCACGAGATTACATGGAAATTATACTCGCAGCAAACGTGTTTTCACACATGTATTATGGCTTTAATGCCCTTTTAAGAGCAACAGGGAAGCCCAAACAAGCGATGTTTGCCACCATTTTCACGGTGATTCTCAATGCAATTCTCGATCCATTTGTTTATCTTCTACTTCGAAATGGGCATTAAAGGTGCTGCTTATGCAACCATTTTATCTCAGGTTGTGGCTCTTACTTGGCAGATAAGGCAGTTCTCCAACAAAAAAGAACTCATCCATTTTAAATCAGGAACATATAAATTGCAATACAGTTTGGTGAAGAATATCATCAGTATTGGTAGTGCTCCATTTGCAATGAACGTATGTGCATGTATCATTGTTATCTTTATTAATAATGGATTGTTGAAATATGGTGGCGATCTTGCAGTGGGTTCGTATGGTATTGCCAATAAAATAGAATTCATATTCCTTATGATTTCTATGGGTATAGACCAAGGAATGCAGCCTATTGCAGGCTATAATTATGGATCAAAACAATACGATCGCCTCTTTAAAGTGGTGAAACTCTCTACCTATGCAGCCACTGTTGTAATGACATTGGGCTTCATTGTGGGTATGTTTTTCCCTTATGAATGTACTCGTTTGTTTACTTCTGATCCCTGAATTAATTGCAATGTCTATTCGAGGAATACGCATCAATATGTGTGTGTTCCCTGTTATTGGCTATCAAATGGTTATCACTACATTCTTTATGAGTATTGGGAAAAGCAAAAAAATAAGTATGTTCTTGTCTTTATCTAGACAGCTAATTTTCTTGCTACCTCTACTTATTATACTACCCAGATACTTCGAATCGGACGGCGTTTGGGCAGCTCTTCCAGTTTCAGACCTATTATCTGCAGTTGTAACAGCAGTGATTATGGTTGTATTTATGAAAAGATTCAAAAAAACAAAAATAAACTATCTCAGTCCTATGAACAATAAGAAAATAATAATAAATATAGGTAGAGAAGTGGGCAGCGGCGGCCATATCATTGGGCAAAAAAGCTAGCCGAACGCTTCAATATTCCATTGCACGACAGAGAGATTCTTAATCTTGCAGCCAAGGAAAGTGGCTTTAGTGAAGAGCTATTTGAAGAGAATGATGAAGATAAAGGCTTCTTTAAATCCATCACAAACTTTAGGGGTTTTAGCCTCAACTCTGGTGGTTTCTATAACAATGGACTAACTCAAGAGAGTTTATTTCAATTCCAAAGCAACGCAATTCGTAAGACTGCAGAATCGGTTGGAGGTGTATTTGTAGGACGAGCAGCCGACTATGTGTTAAGAGATTACGACAATGTGGTGAACATCTTCATCACAGCTACTCTCGAAGACCGCATTCAAAGCGTCATGAAACGCAATAACTGCGATGCTGAAACAGCTGAGAAAGATAATCGAAAAGAAGGAAGAAAAAGCGTGCTTCTTTCTATGCTTTTTACACTGGGGAAAGAAGTGGGGTCATAGCACATCTTACGACCTTTGCATTTCAAGTTCAATATTAGGACTAGACAAGACCACTGACTTCATTGCAGACTTTGTTTGCAAAGCACTTGAAATTAATGAATAATCGACACAATAATATACAAGAACAATCCGTTATAATAACAAAAAACACACAAATAGATGAAGACATATTTAGTTACAGGAGCTGCTGGCTTTATAGGCGCAAACTTCATAAAAATACTTACTAAACAAAAAAAGTATCAGAATCAAGATATAAAAGGTATTGATACTCGATGACCTTACTTATGCAGGAAATCTAGGGTACAATTAAAAGAAGATATTGACAACAAACGTTGTTTCTTTATCAAAGGAAATATTGTTGATAAAGAACTCGTTCAAAAGATATTTGATGAGCACGACATTGATTATATCGTCAACTTTGCTGCTGAAAGTCATGTAGACCGCAGTATAGAAAACCCACAATTATTCTTAGAAACCAATATTTTAGGAACTCAAAATCTTCTTGATGCAGCCCGAAAGAATTGGACTTTAGGCAAAGGCAATGATGGTTATCCTATTTGGAAAGATGGAAAAAGATACCATCAAGTATCCACTGATGAGGTATATGGAAGTCTTGGAGCTGACGGTTTCTTTACAGAAGAAACCCCATTGTGCCCTCATAGCCCCTATTCTGCATCGAAAGCAAGTGCCGATTTCATTGTAATGGCATATCATGATACCTACCATGCCCCTTGTTCTATTACACGTTGTTCTAACAATTACGGTCCTTATCACTTCCCTGAAAAGCTTATTCCACTTATAATTAAGAACATATTAGAGGGAAAAGCATTGCCAGTATATGGTAAAGGTGAAAATGTTAGAGACTGGTTGTATGTAGAAGACCATTGTAAAGCGATCGACTTGGTAGTAAGAGAAGGCCAAATCGGGCTCTATCTACAATGTTGGTGGACACAATGAGATGACCAATATTGATATAGTTAAATTGACTATAAGAACCATTAGAACCATGTTGGAAGAGAATAAAGAGCTTCGTAAGGTTCTAAAAGAAACAAGAACTAGACGCAAATGGCGACATTTCAATTGATTGGATCAATGAAAGTCTTATCAAATTCGTTGAAGATCGCCTCGGACACGACCTACGTTATGCTATCGATCCCACAAAGATCAAGAACGAATTAGGTTGGTATCCTGAGACAATGTTTGCAGAAGGAATTGTAAAAACAATTAAATGGAATTTAGAAAATCAAGCTTGGATAAGCGAAGTAACAAGCGGAGATTATCAAAGATATTACGAACAAATGTATAAAAAAACAGATAAAGAGTATTCTAATATGAAAAAAATAATGTTGTTAGGCTCAGGAGAATTGGGCAAAGAATTTGTGATTGCAGCTAAAAGAATTGGTCAATATGTCGTTGCATGCGACCGCTACGACAATGCACCAGCAATGCAAGTGGCAGACGAAAGAGAAGTGTTTAACATGTTAGATGCTAATGCTCTTGATGCTGTTGTATACAAACACAAACCCGATGTCATTATTGCTGAGATTGAAGCAATACGCACTGAGCGTCTAATTCAATACGAAAAAGACGGAATACAAGTGGTTCCAAGTGCTAAAGCCGTTAACTTTACAATGAATAGAAAGGCTATTCGTGATTTAGCAGCAAAGGAATTAGGCATTAGAACCGCACATTATTACTATGCAACTACCCTCTCTGAGCTTGAAACTGCAGCCGAAAAGATTGGTTTTCCATGCGTTGTTAAGCCGTTTAATGTCATCTTCTGGACACGGACAAAGCGTCGTTCGCAGTAAAGATGATTTACAAGTAGCTTTCAAAGAGGCTATTGAAGGAAGCCGAGGAGATGTGAAAGAGATTATTATTGAAGAGTTTATTGAATTCGATTCTGAGTTTACTTTGTTAACAGTAACACAAAAAGAATGGCGAAACTCTTTACTGTCCACCTATCGGACACATACAAAAGAATGGCGACTATCGTGAAAGTTGGCAACCATTTGCATTGCCAGAAGAAGCTTTAAAAGCAAGCTCAAGAGATGGCAAAGAAGGTTACTAACGCTCTAACTGGAGCGGGTTTATGGGGAGTTGAATTCTTCTTAACAACTAAAAATGAAGTTATCTTCTCTGAATTATCACCTCGTCCACACGATACAGGTATGGTAACACTTTCTGGTTCGCTTAATCTTAATGAGTTTGAGCTACACCTTTACGCTGCATTAGGACTCCCAATTCCTGCAATTAGATTGGAACGCTATGGATGTAGCGCAGTTGTTTTAGCGAAAGAGGATAAGAAAGAACTTCCAAACTATGACTTATCACAAGCGTTAAGCGAAGACTTTACCATTGTAAGAATATTCGGTAAGCCAGAACAACATCTGCATCGACGCATGGGTGTGGTGCTATGTTATGGCGAAATTGGCTGCGATATGGACGAACTACGCAACAAAGCGAAACGCTTATCTGACACTATTATTCAATAATAACTATCAATATTGATAACGAGTAAAGAACAATTGCGTCTTTACTCGTTATTCACTATCTTTGAAATACAACCCATTTGCTTGACAAAAGCAAAGCTACTTATTTTTTTATTTTCATCAAATCTATATACTTATGAGCCTTGGAAAGATAATAGAACTGCCTAGAATAACCGACCCAAGAGGCAATCTTACGGTTGCAGAAGCGAACAAAAAAACATACCATTTGACATCAAAAGAGTTTATTGGTTGTATGATGTTCCTGGCGGAGAATGCAGAGGTGGACACGCACATAAGCAAATAAAAGAAATACTTATCGCTGTAAGTGGTAGCTTTCATGTTACCTTAGACAACGGAAAAGAAAAAGCAAAACATTTCTTTTTGAAACCACCCTTATCAAGGCTTATTGATTGATACTAAGACCTGGAGAACATTAGATGACTTCTCTTCAGGTGCTGTTTGTGTGGTGCTTGCATCAGACTTTTTACGATGAAAAATGATTATATTTACGACTATAACAACTTTCTTCAATACATAAATGTTTAACATTAAGCAATTCAATAGCGAGGTAACAACAGAATGGAATAATTATGTTTCGAGAGCAAAAAACAGTAGTTTCTTGTTCTACAGGGAATATATGGACTATCATTCTGACCGCTTTGAAGACTATTCGCTTATGTTTTACATTGAAAAATAAGCTGTATGCCATTCTTCCAGCCAATCGTATTAACAACGAGTTACGCTCTCATCAAGGTTTAACTTATGGCGGACTTATTGTCGACGAGCATGTAACTGTAGCTCGAACACTTACACTCTTTGAAGAATTGAATGAGTTTTTGAAATCTCAAGGCTTTACAAAAGTAATCTATAAGCCCATTCCTTACATCTATAATAAGGTGCCAGCAGAAGAGGATCTCTATGCAATTTTCAGAATAACTCAATTTCAGTTAGTGGGAAGAGATGTGGGAACAGTTATCAATTTGCATGCTCCCTACCCTTGGTATCGTATTAGAGAACGAGGAATTAAAAAGGGCTTTGCAAAACAACCTCTACGTAGAAGAATCGCAACAATTTGATAGTTTTTGGGAAATTCTCACCCAAAACCTCCAACAAAAATATGGAGTTCAACCAGTTCATAGTCTTTCTGAAATAGAACTTCTACACAGTCGTTTTCCAAACAACATCGCATTGTATGTTGCCAAACAACAAAACGAGGTGCTTGCAGGCATTGTTTTATACCTAATTAATGAGGTTGCACATGTTCAATACATCTCTGCAAGTAATGAAGGGGAAAGCTATTGGGGCATTAGACCTACTATTTCACGAGGTGATTCATCACAAGTTAAAAGATTATACCTATTTTGATTTCGGGCGTTCGACTGAGAATAATGGATTATTTCTTAACGAACCGCTTATGTATCAGAAAGAAGGTTTCGGTGGAAGAGCTATGTGTTGGGACAAATACGAATGGACATTATGATTGAATATTTAAATCTTAAAGAGATAACCAATAGACATTCTGAAGAGATCAGCACTGCTATTCAACGAGTAATCGATAGCGGTTGGTTTATTCTTGGTAACGAGGTGCGTGCTTTTGAAAACGAGTATGCTCAATACATTGGCACCAATTATTGTGTAGGTTGTGGCAATGGTTCAGACGCTATCGCTCTTATTGTACAAGGATACTTTGAACTTGGTAAGCTAAAAACCAGGTGATGAGGTTCTTGTTCCTGCTAAATACTTATATAGGAACGATACTCCCTCTCACCTCTTTAGGATTGAAAGTTAAACTCATTGAGCCTAATATCAACACATTACAGATTGATGATGAGTTGATAGAAGCACAAATAACCGAAAATACTAAAGCTATTGTTATTGTTCACTTATATGGGAAATGCGCCTTTACAGAACGTATATCTCACCTCTGCAAGCGACATAATCTTTTATTAATCGAAGATAATGCACAGGCACATGGTTGCTTTTTCGAGACAAAACGAACAGGCTCGTTGGGTGATGCGGCTGCACATAGCTTTTATCCAGGTAAGAATCTCGGAGCATTAGGCGATGGTGGAGCTGTTACAACCAATGATGCTGAGCTTGAAAAAGATGATTAGAACGATTGCTAATTATGGGTCTTCACAAAAAAATATGTCTTTGATGTTAAAGGGAGAAACTCACGATTAGACGAACTGCAAGCAGCGATTCTTCGAGTGAAACTGAGACATCTCGACGAAGAAAATCAATACAGACGTTTATTGGCAAAGGTGTATCAACAACAAATTAACCATTCTTTTATCACCCTTCCACTTCAAGATGCAGACTCAGATAATGTGTTTCACATCTTTCCTATCTTAACTATTTATAGAGAAAAGTTGCAGAAATATCTTCTTGAGAATGGCGTACAAACCCTCATTCACTACCCCATTCCACCGCATTTGCAACGTGCTTATAGCGAATGGAACAACCTTTCCTTTCCTATAACAGAACAAATTCATACGCAAGAGCTGAGTCTTCCTCTGAATCAAACAATGTCAATTGATGATGTAAAGATGATTTCAGATTTGATAAACAAGTTCTCTATCAAATAAAAAGCAATACTTTCACACTATAATAGCATTGCTTTTTAGAATATAATTGCATTGAGTTTACAGCACAAAGTTCAATGCTTTTTTTCAACGAATAATCGATCAGTAACTATTTATAGGAATAAGAAAGTTTTTTTCAAAAAAAGAAATTGAAAAAGCTTTTTACATATCAAGAAAAAGAGATGAAGAACAATCGCTATCCTCTTTATCTTTAGGCTCTTCGTGATTCGAAAACTGGAAAAGTAACTGCGAATCATCAGTATTTTTTTAATCTTCAAAGCATAGTAACCCTCTTTTCTGTCTTCTCTATCAAGGAATTAGGGTTACGAGATTGCTTTCAATAAAAAAAGTAGAAACATAACTCTTTACATCGTCCCATGCAATGTCATGGAACAATGAATTCGACGCATTATACACGTGATGAGTAATCTTTGAGACAGAAAGTCCAGTATCTCCAGCCTCTTTTAATACCTCAAGAATTATATTTTCGCAATTCATACGTAAAAAAGAGAACTACAGTTTACGCTGTAATTCTCTTTTTAATTCCTTATACTTTTTAAAAATTAAGCAAGTGCAATCAAGTTGTCTTGATCTTTCACTTTACCCTCTTTAAATAACCATCCAATACCCAAATAGGTTTCCTCTACTGTGATATTAGCAAGTTTAGCGATCTCCTCAACACTTAAAGCTTTGTTTGCAGAAGCAAGAGTTTGATACACATCACCTGCCTTAAAGCCAACATTTTCTGCGTTGATCACGATACTAATCTTCGTTGCAGTCTTCTTTGAAGTTGCTACTTTTTTTCGCTGTCTTCTTTCTCTGCCATAATTTAAAAATGAAATAGTAATAATTATAACAATTAGTAAATACGCAACAAAAATTAGTGTTTTATTTTCACTAAAAACTGCTCTTTTGTAAAAAAAACGAGTATTTTTCGGCTGCTTACTATTTATTCTTAGTTTTTCTTGACGAACGTCAACTTTAATCTGTAATTCAGTCAATTGCTTGTCAGCCAAAAGCAGAAGGAGCATCTAACATCACGTCTCTTCCACTGTTATTCTTAGGGAATGCGATACAATCTCTAATCGAATCAAGCTGCGCAAAGATTGAAACAAATCGGTCTAAGCCAAACGCAATACCTGCATGAGGAGGCGCTCCGTATTTGAAAGCGTTAATTAGAAGCCAAATTGAGCAAGCGCTTCTTCTTTAGAAAAAGCCCAATATTTGGAACATTTTTCTCTTGAAGAGCTCCGTCATGGATACGCATACTACCTCCACCAACTTCGATTCCGTTACATACAAAGTCGTAAGCTTTTAGCACGAACTTGCTCTGGATGTTCGTCAAGAAGAGGAATATCGTCTGGATTAGGCAATGTAAATGGATGGTGAGTTGCCATCAATCGTTGCTCTTCATCACTCCATTCAAATAGTGGGAAGTCAACAATCCACAAACATTCGTATTTATTTTTATCTCTTAAACCTAGTCTTTCGGCCATTTCTAAGCGCAATGCACATAGTTGAGTACGTGTTTTATTTGGCTTTTCTCCACACATAATAAGAACAAGGTCGCCTTTCTTTGCATTCATTCTTTCACATAGTTGTTCTAGAATTTCTGCGCTATAGAATTTGTCGATGCTACTCTTTATAGAGCCATCTTCTTCCACTTTCAACCAAATAAGACCCGAAGCACCTACTTGTGGACGCTTAACAAAGTCGGTTAATTCATTGATTTGCTTTCTACTATATGATGAACAGCCTATTGCACAGATACCTCCTATGTACTCAGCACTATTGAAAATACTGAATTCTCCAGTGCCTTTAAGTAGATCATGCAATTCAACAAACTCCATTCCGAAGCGTAAGTCTGGCTTATCACTACCATACTTGCTCATTGCTTCGTGCCAAGTCATTTGGCGAAGTTTAGCAGGAAGCTCTACATTTAGTACCTCTTTGAAAAGGTGACGTGTCATAGATTCAAACACTTCTAGCACATCTTCTTGGTCAACAAACGACATTTCGCAGTCAATTTGTGTAAACTCAGGTTGACGGTCTGCACGCAAATCTTCATCTCTAAAGCACTTAGCGATTTGGAAATAGCGGTCGAATCCACTCACCATCAATAGTTGTTTCAATGTTTGAGGGCTTTGTGGAAGAGCGTAAAACTGTCCTGGATTCATACGAGAAGGTACAACAAAGTCTCTTGCTCCTTCAGGAGTAGAACCAATTAGCAATGGAGTTTCCACCTCAATGAATTGAAGATTGTCCAAGAAGTTACGTATTAAAATGGTCATTTTATGACGTAATTCAAGATTTTTACGCACAGGATTGCGTCGTAAATCAAGATAACGATACTTCATTCTCAAGTCGTCACCACCATCAGTGTTGTCTTCTATAGTAAAAAGGAGGAGTGACACTCTCTGACAAAATGTTTAATGTTGAAACAAGAATTTCAATCTCTCCTGTTGGAATATTATTGTTTTTTTACTTTGGCGTTCGCTAACTTCTCCAACAATTTGGATACAAAAATTCTCTACCAAGTTTATTTGCTTTTTTTCTGTTAGTTCTTTGCTTGATGATTCATTAAAGACTAACTGGGTGATACCATATCTGTCTCTCAAGTCAACGAAAGTCATTCCACCCATTTTACGAACACGCTGAACCCAGCCTGCTAAAGTTACTTCTTTGCCCGCATCTTTCAAGCGTAATTCACCACATGAATTTGTTCTATACATAGTATAATAGTATTTTTTTTCTGAGAACAAAAGTACAATAAAATTATGAAAGAATAAAAAAACATACGATTTGTTAGCTTTACACATTTCTTTTTACTAACTTTTGCATAACGTTCTCGAGAGAAAATCGCCTTAACGAGCATTGCTTTAGCTTGCTAAAAAGCGGTATTTTTGAGAGAAGATTTTTTTAATAGCAATAACAAAAAAAGAAAGGATTTTTATTATGCTAAAACGTTTATTTGGAACATTATGTCTTTTTATTTGTAATTTCAATTGCTGCATTTGCACAAGCAGGAAAAAGCAGAAATTAAATTTCGATAAGACAAGTCATAACTTTGGAAAGTTTAGTGAAAAAGCAACCAGTTCAAAAAGTGTACATTCACTTTTACCAATACAGGTACTGCTCCATTGGTTATCAATCAGGCTATAGCTAGCTGTGGTTGCACTGTTCCAGCTTATACAAAAAGCGCCTATTTTACCAGGCAAAGAAGGGTGAAATAACCGTTACTTACAACGGAACTGGTAAGTTTCCTGGACACTTTAAAAAGACAATTACAGTGCGTTCTAACGCAACTACAGAAATGACTCGCCTACAAGTTGAGGGCGATATGGAAGAAGCTAAGAACTAATTAGTATGAGATACTCCACCATTTGTGGAGCATCAAAATAGAAAAGAACTACATAAAAAGAGTGATTTTACAAGCTCTTATTTATGTAGTTTTTGTTGTCTTATTACAAAAAAACACGTGATTGTAATTATTTTTTTAAACAGATTTTTATTACTTTTTGTATTCATGATGCACGAAATGATGAACAATGGACGTCCCCAAAATGGCAATTGTTTACCCTAATTCACTTGCAATTATGGGTTTAAGACAATTGCTTCATAACATTATGCCCATAATGGAAATAAAGGCATTTCGTAGCTTCGACGAGTTTGAAGCAAAGCAATCCTGATAGTTTCTTTCATTATTTTGTAGCAGATTCAGTTATCATTGAGCATCGAGATTACTTCTTTGCAAGAGCCGTTAAGACCATTGTTTTAACAGCAATGACCGAGCAAACAAAGCAATTTAGCGATTTTAATTGCATTTATATCAACACTCCTGAAGAAGAACTCATTAGATCTTTCCTTGTATTAGAGCAATATGCACATGGCGGAGGCAAGAACCTTCCACCACTAAAGATGCCCGAAAGCCTTACAAAGAAACTTCTTACAGATAGAGAGATTGAAGTTCTTTCACTCTTAGTGCAAGGACATATCAATAAAGAAATTGCCTCTATCCTACATATTAGTTTAACAACTGTCATCACACACCGCAAGAATATTGTTGAAAAAAACTTGGTATGAAAAAGTGTTTTCGGCTTTAACTATTTATGCCGTAACACATGGATATGTAGACATCAATAAAAATCTAACTGCTAACCACCTCTATTATAATAAGTTAGCAAAAATCATATTAAATCCTTTTATAAAAGCACCCTTATTGCATAAAAAAAGCATTGCCTTTGAAGTGTAAAAAGCAATGCTATTCCAATATATTTTCATTGTTATTATTTCACAAAGCACATCATAACACAGGTGCAAGAAGATGGGCAAACCAACCTACAAACTTCTTCCATGGTGTGCGCATCTCATTCCATTTCTTTGGTGTTAGCAAGAAGCTCTCTTTCTTTTCTGCATTAAACAGGTTGCAAAGTTCTTGAGTAACCTCTTTATTTACAATAACTGCGTTTGCCTCATAGTCAAAATTTAGACTGCGAGAGTTGAGGTTTGCACTACCAACAGTGCAAAACTAATCCGTCTACCATAATCACCTTTGTATGATGAAAACCAGGCATATACATCCAAATATTGCAACCACGTTTCATCAACTGATGTGCATTATAGAAACCACAGTCGGGAGTTAAGGGAATATCACTGCGCACAGACAGCATAATATCAACCTTTACACCTCGTTTAACAGCACGCTTTATCGCTTTTTTAATTGCTCTATTCAGTGTAAAATAAGGATTAATGATTTGAATACTATCCTTTGCAACATCTATTGCAGTGGTATAAAACTTACGAATAATGGTATTAGATGTTCGTGGTTCACGATTAATAATTCCCACCATCATATTGTTTAGTGAATCAACCGAAGGACGTTTTAAGTCTACAAAAGTGGTATTTGGACGATCACCTCTATAATATTTGGCTCCAGAAAGGTGTTGTTTGGTAACCTTATACCATGCTTTTTATAAAAAAATCTTTTGTAGCGTGTTCACCTCATCACCTTCGATTCTGCAATGCATATCATGCCACTCTCCCACAACCTTTGTGCCATTTATATAATAATCAGCAACGTTCATTCCACCTGTATAAGCGATAGAACCATCGATAACAACAATTTTTCGATGGTCACGTGCAAAGACGTGATTGATCCCAAGGGAATCTAATTGGGTCGAATTCGTATATCTCTATACCCCTTTCTCGTAAAGTTTGTTTAGCTCCTTTTTTTGCGCAAAGGTTTGTTATTAGACATGTTTCCAAAAGCATCGAACAATGCCCCTAACCTCAACCCCTTCTTTTCACTTTATCTGCTAAAAAGATTGAATAATTGGTTGGCAATAGAATCATTTCGAAAATTAAAAATATTCGAGATGAATACTCGATTTGGCTTGTTTGATAGCCGAAAAAGAGGTCGTCGAACTTCTCTTGTCCTGTTAATAACAATGTAACAGTATTGTTTTTTTCGAAAACGATACACCTTCACTTCGGAGTTCTTTTTACAATCAATGAATCCGAGGTTTGCGCATATCCTTTTCCCAAAAAAACATTAATAAGAATAGAAAAAGATATTTCTTAAGCTCATTCTTTATATTCTCTTTCTCTCAATTATCTAAATCATACACGAATAATGGTCGACAATTCCAAGCAAATGGTTAGAACTATCTACAACTAAAACGGTATGAATTTTTATACTTATTCATTATTCGTAATATCTCAGAAATCTTTGTTTCTGGCGACACACTCTTAGGAGTTTTGGTCATAATATCAGCCACTTTCTTATCGAAGAACTGAGCTTTCCAAGTCTCCATAGCACGTCGAATATCTCCATCGGTTATCAAACCAATAACTTGTTCGTTCTCTATTGAAACGCCTAAACCTAGCTTTCCTTTACTGACATGAATGATAGCCTCGCCTAAGTTCATTTCTTTTGGAATAATAGGAAGGTCGTTTTTGCGCATAACATCAGCGGCGGTGGTAAGCAAACGCTTTCCTAATTCGCCTCCAGGGTGGAACTGCGCAAAGTCTTTTGGCTTGAAATCACGCACTTTCATCAATGCAACAGCAATGGCATCTCCCATTGCTAAGGCTGCAGTAGTACTACTTGTTGGAGCAAGATTCAATGGACATGCTTCTTTTTGCTACCTTCACTTGAATGTGAGCAGTTGAATATTTAGCTAAAAAGTGATTGTGGATTGCTACTCATTGAGATAACAGGTACCTTCATTTGTAGCACCATTGGCAAGAATCTTAACAGCTCATCGGTTTGTCCACTGTTGCTTAATGCAAGCACAACATCATCTGGTGTCATCACACCAAGATCGCCATGAAACACATCTAAGGGGTTAATAAAGAACGAAGGGGTGCCTGTTGAAGAAAGAGTTGCAGCGATTTTTGCACCAATATTACCGCTCTTTCCTACACCAGTAACAATTACTTTGCCCTTACAATGATACATCATTTGAATTGCTTTATCAAAATTTTCATCAAGTTGAGGTATCAATTGCAATAGAGCTTCAGCCTCATCTTTAAGGCATTGAATGGCATTTTCTCGAATACTTGTTATATTTATGGGTTGAGATGTATTCATAGTAAGTTCTTTATAAGTCCCTTTAATTTATTAAGTTCTAACATGTTGGCAGCATCACTCAATCCGTCATCAGGATTAGGATGCACTTCAAAGAAGTAACCTGTAGCTCCCAAATGCCTTTGCAGCCATAGCCATTGAAGGAACAAAGCGTCGATCTCCGCCTGTTTTTCCATCGCCTGCGCCAGGTCGTTGCACGCTATGTGTGCAGTCCATAATAACATTTGGAGTGTAATTAAGCATGTCAGGGAATGTTTCTAAAGTCAACAACTAAGTTATTATAGCCAAACGAATTGCCCCTTTCTGTCAACCAAACATCTTTAGCATCCAGCCTCTTTAGCTTTCTCTAAGGGGTATTTCATATCTAAACCGCTTAAGAATTGGGCTTTCTTTATATTCACAATACGACCCGTTTTAGCTGCAGCTACCAATAAATCAGTTTGTCGACACAAGAAAGCAGGTATCTGAATAACATCGCAAACCTGTCCTACCGCCTCTGCTTGGTAACTCTCATGAATATCAGTTAAGATGCGAAGACCATAGCGTTCTTTTTACATTTGCAAGCATTTCAAGTCCTTTTTTTCTAATCCAGGACCACGAAAAGAACGAATAGAAGTGCGGTTTGCTTTATCAAAAGAAGCCTTAAAAATGATATCTATACCTAAGTCGTTATTAATTGCTTTCAACTCTTCTGCAACAACATTCAAAAGCTCTTGCGACTCAATAACACAAGGACCAGCTATAAATATGGGGGTATTCTTTGTCATGACATTACCTTTTTTTATGATCAAATGGCTATATTTTTTTCCTAGTTTTTTTATCATTGCAAAGTTAACAAAAAAATGCGCAAAGAAGCAACTTGTATATTCCTTTTTAGAAGGGAATGAGTTCAATTTTTATTGTTATTTACACATCTTTATTATATATAACTAGAATGGAAGGTTGGCTCAAAGATACAATAAAAAAATAAGTTTATCTTTCGGACTTCATATCTCGAAAAAAATAAACTTACTATAAAGCCCAAAGGGCCTTTAATTAAAGTATCTTACTTTACACTTTAATGCAGATTTGATTGCTGTTGCTTAATATTCTCGCTCTCCAAAGATGGTAGTTCCTATTCTAACGAGATTGGCTCCGTGCTCTATTGCGATCTTATAATCACCACTCATTCCCCAACTTCGATACTTTAAAGTATTCTTTATCGCTAAAATATTTTTCTTTAATCTTATTGAATAGCTGGTGAGCTGTGGCGAATTCGCTTGCTATTTGCTGTTCATCAGAACAATAACTCGCCATCGTCATCAATCCACAAATGTGCACATTAGAAAGCGACTTCCATTCTCCTTCTTCTAATAAAGCCAAACAATCATCAGGACTTAATCCCCGATTTGGTATCTTCTTGAGCTACATGAAGTTCTAAAAGAACATCTATCACCCTGTCATTTTTAATGGCCTGCTTATTGATTTCCTTTAGAAGTTTAAGGCTATCTACCGACTCTATCAATGAAATGTATCGAGCAATGTATTTCACTTTGTTTGTTTGTAGATGCCCAATGAAATGCCATTGAATATCATTTGGCAACTCTTCTACTTTTAAAGAAAGTTCCTTTTCTTGGCTTTCTCCAAATATTCGTTGCCCAGCATCATAGGGCTGCACGAATAAACTCAGCAGGTCTAAACTTGCTAACTGCCACCAAATGGACTCCTAAAGGTAAAGAGTCTTTTTATTTGATGCAATTGATTTACAACCTGCTCTTTATTCATTTTACTCTGCATTTTCTGTATTTTCCCCTTCTTCGTACTCGGGTTTATCGTCTACTTCCTTTGTAGTTGTGAACGTATGTTCGTACACATCCATTATTTTTGTTTCAACAACGCTTGTGATAGTGTAGTCGGTTGCGGTCTTAGACATCATCTCTGTGATGTTATTTACTGCTCTACTTACGCTTCCAGCCTGCACAAGAAAGAGTGTAGTAGTGAGCTTTTCTTTCTCAGTTTTTTGGTCTAAAGTAATAAATTGCAATTTTGCTTTATACCATTTATCATCAGATTCAGCATCACTATAAACCACTTCAGAGTATGTTGCGGGCTTTATATCTGTTATTTTAAATTCTCCTCGTATGTAAAGACTCATTTCTTTAGTTATCGAAGCCTCTGCTTCTGTAAAGCTTAAAGCCTCAACTACATATTGTTCTGTTACGAATTTCTGCATTCCATTCTCCATATCTTTCTCGTAACGAACCTTTGTTTCAAACCAAGATGTAATTCTAGATCTCATAAAAAAATATTACTTTTTGTTATACTTTCAAATACTTATGAGAGCAAAAATTAATCAATAATTCCAAAACTACAAAAATATCACATTCGCTATTACATACCAATACTTTTTATTAACATTCACAACACTAGATTGATTAACTTAAATCATGAAATCCCCCAACTATATTGTATTCAGGGCAGTTTGAATTAATTTTGTACCAGTAAAAACAAGATCTAGATATAATAAAAAATGATAAAGATTGACATCAGGGAAAAATTGTATTAAGTGTGGAAAAATGTGTTGCAGTGTGTCCTGTTAGTGTACTCTCTCAAGACCCAAAGGACAAAACAATCTTTGTAAAAAGAGTTACTAACTGCATAGAATGTGGTCAATGTGCTGCAGTATGCCCTACTCGTGCACTACAACATTCATCATTTCCTGCTACAAGTATTATTGATTTTTACAAAAAGAAGAATGTCCTACTATCGAGCATACGATGTTATTATTGAAGAAAAGACGTTCAAACAGAACCTTCTCTAGCAAAGAAATTCCAGCTCAAGATATTGCCAAAATCGTAGAAGCAGCATATCAAGCGCCAACCGCTCACAACTCAAGAGACTTAGCATTTACCGTTATTTCTTCCCCTGAAAAGTTAAAAGAGCTAACCGATTTCACTATTGAAACATACGAAAATGCTATTAAGAAGCTCACCAACCCATTGCTAAAACCCTTCTTAAAGCTTAAACATCCCAAAGCATACCATTTTCTTCCACTCATGCAACGCTTGAGTTCGGCATACAGAAGAGGCAATGATGCAATATTAAGAAAGGCAACTTCGGTTGTTCTTTTTCCATACAAAAAGAGAACGATTCATTTAGTTTAACCAACTGTAATCTTGCTTATCAAAACGCATCTTTAATGAGTGAAACACTTGGAATCAGTCAGTTTTATATTGGATTCTTATGCAAAGCTATTCAACTTGCACCTGGTTCACTTGAAAAGCGACTAGGCATTAAAAGGGTCACATACAAGCTGCAATGGCGCTAGGATTACCCAAAAATTAAATTTGAAAAAGTATATAGATAGAGGAACTCCTCAATACAAAAACTCTATAAAAAAATCATAAATGTTTTCTCTCCAATAGCATAAGAGAAAAATATTTTTTTGTTTATGCCTTATGTATAAAAAAACATAACAAAATAAGTACCTTTTAAAAATATAATTACTATCTTTGCAATAGGTTATTACCTCTTTATATATAAGATTAAAGACTGCATTTTCATTCTGTTTCACAAATAAACAGAGTAATCTTTTATACTTAAATTATAAGAAATGGTATTCTTTCATCGATAAGATATAAGAACCATCAAGATGTAACAAAATATATAATTATTTAATTATAAGCGAAAAACAATGCCTGAAATATCTGTTCGTGGGATAGAAATGCCAGAGTCACCCATACGTAAATTGGCACCTTTATCACTTGCTGCAAAGAAGCGAGGAGTGAAGGTCTATCATTTAAATATCGGTCAACCCGACCTTCCAACACCACAAGTTGGACTCGATGCACTAAAGAATATTGACCGAAAAGTATTAGAATACTCTCCTAGTCAAGGCATTGCTTCATACCGAGAAAAAGCTCGTTGGATATTATAATAAATACAACATCGACATCGAAAGCGATGATATTATCATCACAACAGGTGGCTCAGAGGCTGTTCTTTTTGCCTTTTTCTCATGCTTAAACCCTGGAGATGAGATTATAATTCCAGAGCCTGCGTATGCCAACTACATGGCTTTTGCAATTGCAGCAGGTGCAAAAATCCGTACAATTACAACTACTATAGAGGAAGGTTTCAGTCTTCCTAAGGTCGAAAAGTTCGAAGAACTCATCAACGAACGCACTCGTGCCATCCTTATTTGTAATCCAAACAACCCCACAGGGTATCTTTATACAAAGCGAGAGATGAATCAAATTAGAGATCTTGTAAAGAAATACGATCTCTATCTCTTCTCTGATGAGGTATATAGAGAATACATTTACACTGGTTCTCCTTACATTTCAGCTTGTCATCTTGAAGGAATTGAGCAGAATGTTATTCTTATTGACTCGGTTTCAAAGCGTTATAGCGAATGTGGTATTCGTGTTGGAGCTCTCATAACCAAAAATAAAGACGTGCGTTCTGCCGTTATGAAGTTCTGTCAAGCACGCCTTTCTCCCCCTCTTCTTGGTCAACTTGTGGCAGAAGCATCATTAGATGCGCCCATAGAATACTATCAAGATGTTTACGATGAATATGTAGAACGACGCAATACACTTATAGATGGACTCAATAGAATACCCGGAGTGTACTCTCCAATACCTATGGGTGCCTTCTACACAGTGGCACAATTGCCTGTAGACGATGCGGAAAACTTCTGCAGATGGTGTCTTGAGGAATTCCAATATGATGGTCAAACCATTATGATGGCACCCGCTTCAGGATTCTATACCACACCAGGTGTAGGCGTAAATCAGGTTCGTATTGCGTATGTTTTAGAGAAATCGGAACTCGAAAAGGCATTAGTTGTTTTAAGAAAAGCTTTAGAAGCATATCCAGGAAGAGTAGAATAGCATGAATTTACCATTGTTTTTAGCTCGAAAGATTTATTCAACTCAAAAGAATAAAGAGCATATTTCACGCCCTGCAATCAACATTGCAACAGCTGGAGTAGCCATTGGAATTATTATAATGACACTCTCTTTATGTGTTGTTTTGGGCTTTAAACAAACCGTAAAGAATAAAGTTATTGGTTTCGGAGGCGACATTCAAGTAACCAATTTCATTACTCTTCAAACTTCAGAGTCGTACCCTATTCAGGCATCAGACTCGATTATAAAGGTCATTCAGAAAACAAATGGTGTAAAACACGTTCAAAAATATGCTTTTAAACAAGGCATATTGAAAACTGACAACGATTTTCTTGGAGTGACTTTTAAAGGAGTAGACCAAAGTTTTGATTCTACTTTTATAGCCAATAACCTTGTTAGTGGACGAATACCCTCACTTTCTCTAATAAGGAAAACACAAAGGAATTACTTATTTCTAAGTCGATAGCTAACCGCTTAAAGGTGAACACTGGCGACAAGATATATGCTTATTTTGTAGACCAAAGTGGCATAAGAGTGCGCCCTTTTCTCATTGCTGGCATCTATGAAACAAATCTTTCTCAATATGATAAGATTATATGTTTCACCGACTTACACAACATCATCAAACTAAAACAACTGGGAATCGGACCAAGTTACGGGTATTGAAATAGCATTAAAAAGATTTCAATCAGCTCGATGATGTACAAGCAAATCTTGCCAATAAGATCAATAAAACAGTGGATAATTATGGTGGAACCTATGCAACTGCAAGTATAAAGGAAATCACTCCACAAATATTTTCATGGTTAGACCTATTAGATCTCAACATTTGGATTATTCTTATCTTAATGATTCTCGTAGCAAGCATAACCATGATATCAGGACTTTTAATTATTATTCTTGAGCGAACCAATATGATTGGCTTGTTAAAAAGCCATGGGGAGCACGCACCATTTTAATAAGAAAAAAAGCTTTTTTTATGGTTTGCCGTTTTCGTTATTGGTAAAGGATTATTGATAGGTAATATTGTGTCAATAGTTCTTCTTCTTGTTCAACGCTACACAGGAATAGTAACCCTTGATGCCAACATTTATTATGTAAAAAGCGGTACCAGTGGAAATCAACATCCCTATTCTTTTACTTCTAAATGTGGCAACAATTATCATCAGTACTGCAGTTTTAATTGTTCCAAGCTATCTCATTGCTCACATACACCCAGCTAAAGCAATGCGATACGAATAAGTATTGACAGAATTTTCAATTAGAATTTAAAAGTAAAAACAAGTAGATTGGGAGTACTATTTTCATAGTATTTCCAACCTATAAACATAATGTTTTCAGACCATACTCATTGTTCTTTATACCATGAATTTCTCTTCCACTGAAGCTTTCACCCCATATTACTACAACACTCTCCATTTTCAACAGCAACCTTATATAATTTAAGAGAGTCCATTTATTTTTTTCTATTACTTTCTATCTATTATATCCGTCATTGAAAACTGTAATGAGTTTACACCGCAAAAAGCAATGAGTTTTGCAGTCTAAAAAGTATTGAGATTATAGAGTAAAAGTAATGTTATTGTGTGCTATTCTTTATCTAATTTGAACAGCAACAATATAGCACGACAAAGGACAAAGGGGATAAAAAGAAAGAGCTGAAAATGTTGTACGTACATTTTAAGTTAATGGGTTAACAATTAAAAATAAGGAAAGAAAAAGCGATGCAAATGAGAGAAATAGGATATTTATCATGAAAAAAAGCACGATAAATAGATGACAAAAAGGAAGAAAAAAATTTTTGTTAACAAATAAATTAGCACTACCTTTGCACATAATTCTCTTTAATGTGCATATATCTATTTTCCGACAGATTAATAATGAATGCCAACACAATTGAAATAGGATTGTGAAGAGAACAGACAAAAACGACATAGAATATTGATTTTGAACACAAAGTAAAATGGAAATACCTAGTTTTAATAGTCTTATTGAACAGTCGATAATTAAGAATTGGGAGCTAGATGCTTTTAACCGATTATAAGGGCGCAACTCTACAATATCGTGACGTAGCTCGCAAGATAGAGAAGCTTCATATCATCTTCCAAAACAGTGGAATAGGCAAAGGCGACAAGATTGCAATATGCGGAAGAAACAGCTCTAACTGGGCTGTTGTGTTCCTTGCAACCCTTACTTATGGTGCTGTTGCAGTGCCTATCTTACACGAATTTATGCCCGACCAAGTTCATAACATCGTGAATCATAGTGAGGCTAAATTGCTTTTTGTGGGCGATATGGTTGCTCCAACTATCCAAGAAGAGGAGATGCCTCACCTAGAAGGTATCTTGTTTATTCCTGATTTCTCTGTACTTGTTTCAAGAAGTGAGAAACTTACTTATGCAAGAGAACATCTAAATGAGATCTTTGGTCATAAATATCCAAAGTATTTCAGACAAGAACACGTTAATTATTATAAGGAAGAAAGTCCTGAAGAACTTCTTCTTATCAACTATACAAGTGGAACTACAGGCTTTTCTAAGGGTGTAATGATCCCTGCAAGAGCTCTATGGAGTAACTATGACTTCGCTACTGGAGTGCTAGGTGATAAGGTTTCTCGTGGCGATAACATCATTAGCATCTTGCCAATGGCTCACATGTATGGTATGATGTTCGAATTTTTATTCGAATTCCTCATTGGATGTCACATCTATTTCTTAACAAGAATTCCTAGTCCTGCAATCATTGCACAGGCATTTGCAGAGGTGAAACCTGCTGTTATCATTGCAGTTCCATTGGTTATCGAAAAGATTATTCGTAAAAAGGTATTCCCAAAGATTCAAAACAACTTGATGAAGCTATTGCTTAACATGCCTGTTGTGAGCAAGAAAGTAAATCAAAAGATTTGCGAAGAGGTGAAGAATGCCTTTGGAGGACGCTTCTATGAGATCATTGTTGGTGGTGCTGCATTCAATCAAGAGATTGAACATTTCTTACATAAGATCAACTTCCCTTACACTGTTGGATACGGTACAACTGAATGTGCACCTATTATTGCTTATTCAGACTATAAAAACTTTCGTGCCAGGTTCATGCGGTAGAGCTGTTGTTCACATGCAAGTTGAAATTGAAAGTAGCGACCCTCAAAAACATACCTGGAGAGATTATTGTTAAAGGTCTCAATGTTATGTTGGGCTATTACAAGAATGAAGAGGCTACAAAACCAAGTCTTAGACAGCAACGGTTGGTATCATACTGGTGACCTTGGAATTATGGATAAAGATGGCAATATCTTTATTAAAGGTCGCTCTAAGAATATGCTTTTAGGTTCGAATGGTCAAAACATCTATCCTGAAGAGATTGAAGATAAGCTTAATTCTCTTGCTCTTGTAGGAGAAAGTATTGTCCTTCAAAGAGAAGAAAAGCTTGTTGCTTTGGTGCATCCTGATATGGAAGAGGCTGAATCTATGGGCTTCTCAATAGATGATATACAAAAGGTTATGACTCAAAACCTTCAAACATTGAATGACATGATGCCTGGATATAGCAAGGTTTCGGACATCATTCTACACGAAGAGGAGTTTGAAAAGACTCCAAAGAAGAGCATTAAACGCTACTTATACAAATAAGTAATGAGGTATTCGACAACAGTCGATGGATAATAACAAATGAAGTTATACGAAAAACAGAATATATCCCAACCTTAATTAACCAAACAAAGAGAGATGCAACGTAGGAAATTATTCCTTATTGCATCTCTCTTTTTATCTTTAACTATAAAGCTATTACAACCTTACAGCGATATTTAAACCACACATGAACCCACAATAATAGCTTTTATTCTATACCTTTCTATCAAAAATCTAGATGCAATATAGAATATATATTGTTATGAATTAAAACCAAAGTTTAGTCAAATAGCAATGAAGCTCTTACTCTACTTAATGTCTCAGGAGTCATTTGTAGATAGTTTGCTACGTAAGTTAGCGGAGCTCTTAATATCACTTGTGGATAAAGTTTTTGCATCTTTTGATATCTATTCTTCGCAGATTCGAAACGAACTAAGTCAGCATGTACCTGAGAAATAATCAAACTTTCTTCTAAAATCTTTCGATACATCATCTGAATATTGACATTATGCAACGCAATACGCTCTAAATCTGCTTTTGGAAGTGCATAAACAAAGCTAGGTTCAAGTGCTTCGATCTGTAGAGTTGTTGGTTCTTCTTTAAACAAACTCTCAATACACATAAAGATAGAGTGGTCTGAACCAAGGTGTTCTGTTACCTCTTTGCCATTCTTTAGATAGTATTGTCGGATCAAACCTTTATCTAAATAATAGATATTTCGGCACACTTCGCCTTCAGATAAGATCTGTCTTCCCTTCGCAAATCTCATGGGAATGATGATTCGTTCCAATACATTTAACTCCTCATGAGTCATTGTACTGTAGCGTCTTGCTAACTCTCTTGCAATGTCTCGTGGTGTAGTTGACATCGCTTCTGCATTTATGTTTCTAATCATAATATATGTAGGTCAGGTTTATAACATTAATCTAATTTCAAAACTGCAAGGAAAGCTTTCTGTGGAACCTCTACATTTCCAATCTGTTTCATACGCTTTTTACCCTTCTTTTGCTTTTCAAGTAGCTTGCGTTTTCTACTTACGTCACCTCCATAACACTTGGCTGTTACGTCTTTTCTCACGCATTTTATGGTTTCTCTAGCCACAATCTTGGCACCAATAGCAGCCTGAATAGCAATATCAAACTGCTGACGTGGGATAAGATCTTTTAGCTTTTCGCACATTCTTCTACCTAAAGTAACGGCATTATCTTGATGTGTTAAGGTTGACAAAGCATCTACTGGCTCTCCATTCAATAAGATATCAAGCTTCGCAAGCTTTGATGTTCTAAATGAATCGATGTGATAATCGAACGAAGCATAGCCCTTACTAATAGACTTAAGCTTATCATAAAAAAGTCGATAACGATTTCGCCTAAAGGAATCATAAAGTGCAATTCTACACGATTTCCACTAACATATTCCTGCTTTATTAGCTCACCTCTCTTCTCCAAACACAATTTCATTATACCACCAATGTAATTGGTATCGGTAATAATGGTTGCCTTAATATATGGTTCTTCGATATGATCTATGGCTGTAAGTTCTGGCAATCCTGATGGATTATGCACTTCTTTCTCTATTCCAGTCTTCTCATATACCATATAAGAAACGTTTGGAACAGTTGTGATAACATCCATATTGAACTCTCGATCTAATCGTTCTTGCACAATTTCCATGTGCAATAGTCCTAAGAAACCGCATCTAAAGCCAAAACCTAATGCGATGGAAGACTCGGGAGAGAATGTAAGTGAAGCGTCATTCAACTGAAGTTTCTCTAAAGAAGTACGCAAATTCTCATAATCACTTGGGTCAATTGGATACACTCCAGCAAAGACCATAGGGCTTAACTTCTTGGAATCCAGAGATAGCAGCACTGCAAGGAGTTGCGACATGCGTGATGGTATCACCCACCTTTACTTCTTTTGCGTCTTTAATACCACTGATGATGTATCCTACCTCGCCTGTTTTCACTTCTTGACGGGGAATCATATCCATCTTTAAAACGCCAATTTCGTCGGCAACATACTCCATTCCTGTATTAAAGAACTTCACCTTGTCGCCTTTACGAATACTACCATTCTCTATCTTGAAATATGCGATAATACCTCTAAATGAGTTAAACACAGAGTCAAAGATAAGTGCTTGCAATGGAGCTTGTGGATCTCCTTTAGGTGCAGGGATTCTATTTACCACCGCTTCAAGCAGATCTGGCACTCCTACTCCTGTCTTTCCAGAAGCTCTAAGAATATCTTTTCGGTCGCAACCGATTAGCTCTACAATCTCATCTTCCACTTCTTCGGGCATTGCACTTGGCATATCCACTTTGTTAATGACTGGAATAATCTCCAAATCATGCTCGATAGCCATATAAAGGTTCGAAATAGTTTGTGCTTGAACACCTTGAGTAGCATCTACAAGCAACAATGCTCCTTCGCACGCAGCAATACTTCTCGATACTTCATACGAGAAATCGACGTGTCCTGGGGTATCTATGAGGTTGAGAATATACTTCTGGCCACCTGTTTCATATTCCATTTGGATAGCGTGACTCTTAATAGTTATTCCACGTTCTTTCTCCAAATCCATGTCGTCTAGCATTTGTCCACCTGTCACTTTAATGGTGTTTGTGTACTCTAACAAGCGGTCTGCCAATGTAGACTTACCATGATCGATATGCGCAATGATGCAGAAGTTTCTTATATTATCCATTAACTAATTCTTATTCACAATTTAGGGCAAAGTTAATAAATTAATCGCAATTTCTTATTATCTTTGCGATAAAAATATAACAAACATGAGAAAGATTTTATATGCACTAATCGCTTGCGTTGCATTTTTGTGCGCAATCGTGCCAAGAAAGCTTGGAAGACAAAGCTGAAAGAGAGGCTAAAGAATACACAAAATCATTCTGCCCCACTCCTACTGTTAACTATACAAGAACCGATAGTGTTGTATTCTATAAGTCAACAAAAAGCTATACTTATTATTGCTCATTCTCAGACGCTTTCGACAACGAAGAAATTGTCAACAAAAAAATAAGCAGGCTATTCACGAAGGAATACATAAAAATGTTGACCGATAACCCAGGACTTAAAAAGCTATAAAGAGGCTGGTTTTTAAGTTTGTTTACATTGTTCATTCAACCAAAGAACCTACAAAGATTTTTATATCAAGATTCTTTTTTTCGTTTACAAAATAGAAAGAATTGGCATCTTTCTTTTCAAAAACAAATGCTTAGAAAAATGATTTTGACAAAGAAAGATTTGAACAACTAATTAATACGGAGAGCCTGATTATGAGTATCTTAAAACATTATTTTTTTCTTTATCGCAATATGCTTACTTTTTTTGTAATTGGGACGCCTTCTTTTTGCGCAAAAAACAAACTATGGCGAGTTTTCAATTCACAAAGAACTCAACACGGTTGGCTATAACTTTTGGCTCTATACCCCAAACGATTACGAACCCAACGGACACCCCTTGCCCCTCGTTATCTTTTTACACGGAGCAAGTTTATGCGGAAATAACATTCAGAAGGTACGTAGATATGGTGTTTTTAGATGCTATTGATAAGGGTAAAATTATTCCAACTTTGGTTGTTGCCCCACAAAATCCAGGAGGTGCTTGGAATACTCATAAGTTGAACGATCTATTGGAATGGATGAAAAAGAATTATAAAGTAGATGATACAAGGATTTATGTTTTGGGCATGAGTCTTGGTGGTTATGGCACAATGGACTTCGTTGGAGCTTATCCAGAGAAGATAGCTGCAGCCATGGCACTATGTGGTGGTTGCTCGTTAAGAGATGTTTCGCCTCTTGGAAAGGTTCCTTTGTGGATCATGCACGGCACTGCAGACAGAGCGGTTTCTGTGAAACAATCACAGATTGTAGTTGAAAAGCTACAAGAAGGAGGCAACGACAAGCTTTTTAAGGTACGATTGGCTACAAGGCGGATCACATGGAATTCTTGCTCGTTTGTTCTACCTGCAAAAGACCTACGATTGGCTTTTCTCTCATTCTTTACAAGATAATCCACGAAGTATAGATAAACATTTTGATATCACTCCTGAAGATATTCAGCAAACTTATCAAGAGCTTAGACAACTACCTCAATACTACGAGGAGGACTAACTTTTGCTTTTTACAAAATGTCCAACAACTATACTTAGATTATTATTTAAGATAGAAGAAGAAAAACAACTGATTACCAACAACATAAAAAAATATAAGAAAAATGAGCACAATTGAAGACATCATATCAAGAAGAAGTGTAAAAAGCTACGAAGAAGACCGTTTTCCACCTCGTGAAACGATGGATAAAAATTCTTAAAAGCTGCCACTTATTCTCCCTACTGGAATGGGCAAACAATCTCCCATTATGATTTGCGTTTATAACAAAGAAACACGCAATCTTTTATCAAAAGCTCAACGCTCAGGTACTCGGTTCACCTATCGACCCATTCTATAAAGCCCCCGTTGTGGTTGTAGTTCTTGCCGACACCAATCGTCCAACCTATCTTTATGATGGCAGTTTGGTTATGGCTAATCTTATGCTTGCAGCTCATTCAGAAGGTATTGGCAGCTGTTGGATTCATCGAGCAAAAGAGGTTTTTCAAATTAGAAGAAGGGCAAACAGCTTTTTAAAAAGAATGGGGAGTTGCCGATCACTATGAAGGGTATTGCTTTTCTGTATTATGGGTTATCAAAAGAATGAACCCAAAGTGCAAGCCGATAGAAAAGAGGATTATATCAGAATTATCGACTAACTATTAAAACCTAACACCAATTCTTTTAGTCTCTATTCCTACCATAAAAAGAGGAATAACATCACATTTGCCCTATAAAAAGCATATCTTTTACAAGGCAATATCATTCCTTTTACGTCTTAAAAGCTATGCTTTTTGTACCATTAGAATAAAAGAAAACAACACTACTATTATCTAAAGATCTCAAGAAAACAACAAAGTTTCATCAGCTAAAATTCAACATTTATACCACTAAACGAAGCAAACAATTCTCGCTTAGCAATAGTATAGAAAAATAAAAGGACATGTAGTAAGATCACTACATGTCCTTTTTTTAATTTATAGCGTCGTTTCAAATCGAAACGATAAACTCTTATTCAATTACAACAAGTGCTGTATCTTCAAGAACATTCTCGCCCACTTTCACTAAAAATAGCTGTAACCTTACCAGCCTTTTTCAGCCTCAAGGTTGTTTGCCATCTTCATTGCTTCGAGCACAACAACAGTGTCACCAACAGCTACAGTGTCACCAACAGCAACAGGAATGTCACGAATTACACCTGGAAGAGGAGCCTTAACAGCATTGTCTGTATTTACATTTGCAGCAGAAGTTGTGGTTGTTTCACTCTCTTCAGCTTTGTTTTCAGCTTTTCCAAGAACCACTTTTTTTTCTTCTCAGGCTCAGCCTCTTTTTCCATTTCAACTTGAAAAGAATCACCATTTACAGTTACATTGGCAATATTGTCTACCACATCATTGATAGCAACTTTATATTCTTTTTCCGTCTATGATATATTTATATTCTTTCATTTCTACAATTTTTTTATTTTGTCATTGTAACGTTTATTCGTTCCTTATCGTCCTGGTTTTTTTGAGTGAAAGAAAGGAACTTTGCATTCCACATTGTTTGCTTTTTGCTTAATGGTTATAATGCCCGATTCTTTGTCGTGCACATTATTTCCTTTTAAACTCGTGAAGTGCTAAAGCAATGGCTGCATAAACATTTTTTTATCTTTAACCATATAAATTATGCTTTTAAGTTTAAATTACATTGGCATACAACCATGTTTCTTAGCTGGCAATGATTGACGTTTGTTAGCCAATTGAGCCAATCCTCTACAGATACGGAAACGTGTATTGCGTGGTTCAAGCACATCATCAATATAGCCATATTGTGCTGCTTGATAAGGATTTGCGAACATTTCTGTGTATTCTTCTTCTTTTTCTGCTAGGAAAGAACGTGGATCCTCGTGTGTCTTAGCCTCTTTTGCATAAAGAACAGCAACAGCTCCACCTGCTCCCATTACAGCGATCTCAGCAGAAGGCCATGCAAAGTTCAAGTCTGAACGCAATTGCTTACAACCCATTACAATGTGAGAACCACCGTAGCTCTTACGCAAGTTGATTGTGATCTTAGGTACAGTAGCTTCTCCATAAGCGTAAAGAAGTTGTGCTCCGTGAAGAATTACAGCGTTATATTCTTGTCCTGTTCCAGGTAAGAAACCAGGAACGTCAACTAAAGACACAATTGGAATATTGAAAGCGTCGCAGAAACGAACGAAACGAGCGCCCTTTCTTGAAGCATTTACATCAAGAACACCAGCATAAGCAGCAGGTTGGTTAGCAACGATACCAACGCTTTGTCCGTTGAAACGTGCGAAACCTGTAATGATGTTCTTAGCAAATTTAGGTTGAACTTCGAAGAACTCACCATTATCAGTTATCGCTGTGATAACCTTATACATGTCGTATGCTTGGTTTGGATCTTCTGGTAATATCTCGTTCAACGAGTCTTCCATTCTATTAATTGGGTCGTTGCACTCTACAACTGGTGCAGTTTCCATATTATTAGAAGGGATATAGCTTAACAATTTTTTAATAAGTGCGATGCCTTCTTCTTCTGTTTTAGCTGTGAAGTGAGTAACACCACTCTTTGTTGAGTGTACACTTGCACCACCAAGGCTTTCAGCATCAACATCTTCTCCAGTAACAGTCTTCACCACTTTAGGACCTGTTAAGAACATATATGATGTTCCTTCTGTCATAAGAGTAAAGTCTGTAAGAGCTGGTGAGTAAACAGCTCCACCTGCACAAGGACCAAAAATTGCGCTAATTTGAGGAATAACACCACTAGCAAGAATGTTTCTTTCAAAGATTTCACCATAACCTGCAAGCGCACAGATACCTTCTTGAATACGAGCACCACCCGAGTCGTTTACACAAATCATAGGAGCTCCGTTCTGCATAGCCATGTCCATGACCTTACAAATCTTCTGAGACATTGTTTCTGACAATGATCCTCCGTTCACTGTAAAGTCTTGTGCATATACATAAACAAGTCTTCCATCGATAGTTGCGCTACCAGCAACAACGCCATCTCCTAAGAATTGTTTCTTTTCCATGCCGAAGTTATGGCTACGATGAAGCTTAAACATATCGTATTCTTCAAAAGAACCCTCGTCAACCAACATGTCAATTCTTTCACGAGCGGTGTATTTACCACGTTCATGTTGCTTTTCTATGGCCTTTTTCGCCACCTCCGAGACGAGCTTTTTTTCACGCTTTGCGATAAGCTCTTTGATCTTTTCTAATTGTCTACTCATGATTATTTTTATGTTTCAATTATAATTCTTTATATACCTTGCAAAGGTAATAAATATTCCTTATATCACCACAAAAAGGTATCTAAAAAGTAATATTCATAAGGAATGAATAATTATTTTTTTATAAAAAAAGATTGCATTTGTTTGGTTATTAAACAAAAAAAGAATACCTTTGCACAGCATTAAGAAAAACAGCTTTATAGTTGAATGTATGCACCCTTAGCTCAGTTGGTAGAGCAACTGACTCTTAATCAGTGGGTCTAGGGTTCGAATCCCTAAGGGTGTACATTTCAAAGGTTGTTCTTAAGCACCCTTAGCTCAGTTGGTAGAGCAACTGACTCTTAATCAGTGGGTCTAGGGTTCGAATCCCTAAGGGTGTACATAAAAAGAGATGATTTTTGATCATCTCTTTTTTTGTTTTTTTAATACTCTTATTCTTCTTTTTATTCGAATATTTTTAAACACCAACTCTCATTTCTTAAAATGAAAAAAATTCTACCCAACTATATTTCAAGTTAGATAGAATTTAATCATAATATTTTTCTCTTTTTAAATAATAGCTTTTTATGCTTTGAAGTGACAAGTACTATCTTACTCCTCCACTTCTACATGCACTCTGTGCTTCTTTTTTTCTTTAGCTTCAAAGTTGGAATCTTCATCTTTTCGCCTGCCTTAAACTCCTTTTTACCATTAATGGCCTCAACATAGCATTCCATATCTGGACCCAAATATCTTCGACTTAACGAATATAAGGTTTGTCCAGCCTTTACTTCTATTTCTTTTTCTACACCTATTATTATATAGGCACCTGTACGAACACGAGGATCTTTGTTATATTGTTTTGAGTCAAAAAAACAGGTTTCTCGTCCTTCACTTCAGCCTGCTCTGCCTTCACAACCACTGCTTGAGTATTCTTTTTAGTGATAGAATCAACCATTGCAGCCGCCTGCTTCTTTTGTGAACTATCTACAACCGTAGTAGGGCTGTTAGCCTTCTTTGCAGAAACGACCACTTTATTGGTAGTTTGTGGCGATTGGGCTACTGACATTTCTTTAGATTGTTGTTGAAAGAAATAATATCCAACACCCGCTCCAATAGCTAAACAGGCAATGAGAAGAAATGCAAACAACAAAGGTTTTACATAACTTCGAGAACTTGATTCCTCTGTATCTTCCTCCTCTTCAGATTCCTCTTCGATGGGCTTCATCTCTTCTTTTTCCTCTATTTTTTCTGTTTCAACAATAAGTTGAGGTGTTTCTTCTATTTGAGGCGGCTCATTTTCAACCACAGATGACAGTTCTTCAGACTCTTCTACTTTCTTTTCATCATCAGAGACGCTTTCTTTTGTATTTAAAGCAGATAACTGCTGTGGAGAAAGTTGCAAAGAGATAGGTACAGACATCTGATTTTTTGTCTCTTCGTTGCTTTCTTCTTGCTCTACAACCAACAGGTTTTCTGTTTCTAATTCTGCAGACAAAACAGGTTCTACAACTGTTCCTTCTTCCTCTTTCTCATTCAACTGAGCCAATGCTTCTTTTGCCTCTTCAATAGAAGAAAGAATATTTTTAGGTTCTTCTGCTATGGTTTCGAGAGACTCTTCATTCGACAAAAGCAAGGAAGAATCATCTTCTAATTCATTCAAAGCATATTTTTCATCAATAGCTGAGAAGTCTACTCCATCGCTAAGAACAACTGTTTCGAATTGAGAGAACGGACTATTCACCAAGTCTCGCATATAATTATCGGGGGTAAACGAAATCTTTTCTCGCCCTTCAATAACGATACGCTCACCTGTATTCACGTCAACACTTTCTCTTGCGCTCACTTTTTGTTAGCTTAAAAGTGCCCAACCCTTTTATCTTTACCAGCTTATCTTCCTTCAAACCTTCGTTCACCACCTTAAACATGGCAGTGATAAAGGCCTCTGCTTCTGCCACTTCTAAACCCATTTTAGAAGTAAGCATATCTATAAGAAACGAGTTTTTAGACATCAGCTAATCCTCCTTTCTTCAATTCTTCCTTGATAGATGCTGCCGGTTTGAAGTTTAAAAACCAATTTTGGAGGAACAATCATACGTTGTCCTGTCGATGGATTCACCATTATTCTTTTCTAGCCTTTTCTTCACTTCAAACGATCCAAAGCCAGCAACAGACACACTTTCTCCATTGTCGAAAGCCATCGACATTGCATCAATGACACAGCGAATACACCCTTGAGTATGTTCTTGTGTGTATTCTAACTGTCGTGATAATTCGGTAATAAACTCTTTATTATTCATTGTTTTACACTATCTCTCCATATAAATCGAATGCATCGCTACTTGTTATCTTTACATTATAGAATGTACCAACACGCAAACGACGGGTTGCGGGGATAAGTATTTCTGGGTCAACTTCAGGAGAACAGAACTCACTTCTACCGATATAGTAGTCGCCTTCCTTCCGATCTATGACTGTAAGTAATACCTTTTCCTACCTTTTCTTCTTCTATTTCAGAGCTAATCTCTTGTTGAAGTGCCATCAGTTCATCGAGTCTTCTCTGCTTTTCTTCTGCAGAAATCTCATCTTCATAATGACAAGCACTATATGTTCCCTCTTCTTCTGAATAAGCAAAAGCACCCATTCGCTCGAAACGAGTTTCACGAACAAAGTCTAAAAAGCTCTTGAAAAAGCTTCTTTTGTTTCACCTGGGTGTCCTACCATAAGAGTGGTTCTTAGGTGTATTCCAGGAACTGATTCACGTATTTTCTTTATCAAGTTCAATGTTTCTTCTTTCGAAACATTGCGTTTCATCTTCGCAAGTACTGGATCAGAGATATGCTGTAGGGGCGATATCTAAGTACTTACAAACATTTGGTTTACGTCGCATTACATCTAAAAGCTCGAGTGGAAACTCATTAGGATAAGCATAATGCAAGCGAATCCATTTCACTCCAGGTACATCTGCAATAGCTTCTATCAATTCTGCAACTTGTCTTCTGCCATCTAAATCAACTCCATAATAGGTTAACTCTTGGGCAATTATCTGTAATTCTTTAACTCCTTGCGCAACGAGTTCTTTTACTTCGTTGATAATTTCTTCTTTCTTTCGACTCTGATGCTTACCTGTCATTGCAGGAATTGCACAATAAGCACATTGTCTATTACAGCCTTCACTAATCTTAAGGTAGGCATAATGACGTGGAGTTGTTAAGTGTCTTTGTCCATCACACGATGGAACAAACGACTTTCCGAGATCTGCAAGCAGTTGTTTATAATTAAACTTACCATAGAACTTGTCTACTTGTGGCATCTCTGCTTCGAGCTCATCTTTATATCTTTGCGAAAGACAACCCATCACATACAATTTATTTAGGCGTCCTTCTTCTTTTGCTTGTATAAATTCTAATATCGTATTGATGCTCTCTTCTTTTGCACTTTCAATAAAACCGCAGGTGTTTATAACTGCGATCTCACCTTGTGGACGCTTTGCATCGTGTGTGCAATGATAGCCATTTGCCTCGAATTGCGTCATTAAGGTTTCGCTATCCACAAGATTTTTCGAGCATCCCATGGTTACGATATCTATCTGATTCTTCTTCATTTACTATTATCCTAAACTACAATAATTTATTTGTATAATGTTTTTGTTTTTATTTCTTTACCTAAAGAAAGCCTATTGGTTCTCGTTAAATAGTGAATCTACGAACTGCTTTTTATTAAATAGCTGTAGATTTTCCATACCTTCGCCTAGTCCGATGTACTTAACAGGAACTTTTAATTGGTCTGAAATACCAATAACCACACCGCCCTTAGCTGTTCCATCAAGTTTTGTTATAGCCAAAGAGGTAATTTGTGTCACTGCAGAAAACTGCTTTGCTTGTTCAAAAGCGTTTTGACCTGTAGAACCATCAAGTACTAATAACACCTCATCTGGAGCTGTGGGGAATACTTTTTTTCATCACATCTTTAATCTTCTTCAACTCGTTCATCAAGCCAACTTTATTATGCAAACGACCTGCAGTGTCTATTAATACCACATCTGCATCATTTGCTTTGGCTGAAGAAAGCGTGTCGAAAGCTACCGAAGCGGGGTCTGCCCCCATCTGTTGTTTAACAACTGGCACACCAACTCGTTCGCCCCAAATAGATATTTGTTCAACAGCTGCAGCTCTGAAGGTGTCTGCTGCGCCTAAATATACTTTCTTTCCTGCTTTCTTAAACTGATAAGCTAGTTTACCAATGGTAGTAGTTTTACCCACTCCATTCACACCAACTACAAGTATTACGTATGGTTTTACGATCGGACGGAAGGTCCCAAGAGTCACTATCAAATGTGTTATTCTCAGTTAAGAGAGCTGAAATTTCTTCACGCAAGATTCCATTTAGCTCGCTTGTAGATACATATTTATCTCGTGCTATGCGTTCTTCTATGCGCTCAATGATTTTCAAAGTGGTGTCAACACCAACGTCAGAAGAAATTAAGATCTCTTCCAAACTATCAAGAACATCATCATCAACCTTAGATTTTCCAACGATTGCTTTTAGCTAATTTTACCAAAAAAACACTCTGCTTGGTCTTCTCTAATCCCTTTATCTAATGTTTCTTTTTTTATTCTTATTAAAAAAATCCAAATATACCCATAGCTTATTTCTTCTTTGTTACAATTTAATTTCTTTCTTAGCTATTATTTTCATGATTTGTGCTAAAATCCTTTACGTTTACTTTTGGCAAAAACCCAATGTATCAAACTTTATTTTTAAGAATATAGTGACCATTATAATGTGTTGCAAAGATACGCAAAAAATGATGTAAAAAAAGGCACGAACCATAAAGATTAATACTTTAATTTTCACCTTAATATATTATATAAGCATTCTAAAATGGATTATAGATGACACATTTTGGGGTCACTAGGATCTCTTTTCTTTCCTTTTTTTAAAAGGCTCAGAATGCACTTTTTCTTAAATATAAAAGAAAAATATAAATTAAAAAAAGAATAAATATTAAATTCAAAAAAATAATTGTTATTTTAACTTCATAAATCATACAAAAAAATATTAATAATACTGAAATAAAACTTCCAATAATATCATTTTATAAAAAAAGGCTATTAACTTTGTAAACGATTTCAGGAATTATGTCTCCAAGATAATAACGGAGAAATTTTAAATAATAAAAGTAGAAGTTTAACAACGTATTTTTTTAAATTTTTTTAGAATAATTGTTTTTAGTATAACAGGCAATCCTGCCAAATATTTATTTAACATGAAAAATGGAAAAAGAAAAAAACTATGTTAGCCCCCAATCAATGGTAGTATTGGCTAATATTGAGAATCTTATGGACGGTGGTTTCCATACTCACAGTGGTATTAATGGCTCTTTAACAGGTGGTGACGACATGGGAGATCCAGAAGAACAACCCTAAGAATCATTAATCAACAAAATCAAGAAATTAAAGTTTAACAAAAAGCGTAAAAATTAAAACGTTCAATGAAAAAAAGTATTTATTATCGTGCATCGCATTCAGTGTGCTTTTATTTACTGGATGTGCAGACGAAAAACATGCCTACAACAAGTACTGAAAGTACAGAACCAGGCATCACAGTATCTATGGACTTGGCTGCTAATTTGCAAGTACCAAATTCGCCAGAAGGAACTCGTGCCCCACGTTTTGCAATAGGTTACAAAGGTAACGAAAAATGCAGACCCAACAAAGAGCCATGGTTACCCCATTCCTATTGGAATCTTTAATGAAAGAAGTAATAGCGCAACTGAAATCGCAGACGGAACTGAAGTTCCTGTTTACTGTATCTTCATGAGTACAGATAAAAACCAACCTGTTACAAAAGTTGTAACAAAATGGACTTATAAAAAAGGCGGAAACCTTCGTTTAGCTCCTACTAGCACATTTCGAAAATGGCTGCAGGAACAGACCTAACAAAAGGGTACATGGTATGTTTGTGGTATCCTTGGAGGAGAACAACTTAGCACTCAAGTTAAGTTTAATGGTTATTCAGAAGGTCACACAACTATTTCAAGAACTGGCGAAGAAGTAACATGGGGAGCTGATATTCCTTATTTATTTAGCTGGAGAAAGCTCGAAGCAAATGCTGCTAAGAAATCTTTTAAAGCAGACAAAGCGGTTCTATTTAAGCAATTCGGTACTATCGTTCGTCTAAGAGTTGAAAACAACACAGGTTTCGATTTCCAATACAATGGTGTTCGTATCATCACAAGTAACATTCTTCGTGGACAATTCGACCTTAAGGTTTTTGATAAGAAATATCATGATTTCCTTTGCTAGCACTCTTAACGACACACAAGATAGCGACGTTGCAAGTGCATCTTCAGAATCTTTCCAAAAGGCATTCAAGATGTTCAAGTTCTACCAACGTCCTTTAGATGACGCTGCTATGACAGGTGAGATCAAAGTATTTGGAGATTTCAATAAGGACTATGAGCAAGAGATCGATGCTACTAATAAAGTAGAGAACACCGCCCTTACATATTACGACCATATCTTCTTAAATCGTGCTTGGGACAATGTTTATAACGGCAAGAAGGCACCTAGCTACATTTATGTATGGATGGCTCCACAAACACAAGCTGTTAAGACATATCCTAACACTGCAGAAGGAAGTGGTACTCCAACTATAGAACATGTTCAAAAGACTCAGTTCTTATTATTTGCTAAGCCACTAGATAATGCCACATCTTCACGCCCTAATGGCGAGCCAGTTCCAACTTCAATCAATATGATTCCAGCTTATGGAACACTTAAGAGCTACCTTTCAGGTGCAAACTATGTAGCTAATGGCAAGGTAGTATTCGAGTATGCTCCACTAAGCTACATTGCAAAACATGATAACTTCGGCTCTGAAGCAGAAGTAGAAAGCACTTCAAACCAAACTATCCCAGCAACAACTCGCTATGCATTTAGTGAACTAAGCTCTGGTACTATTCCAAGTGGTTACAAACTTGCTAGTCATCTAAACTGGCGTACTATCTTTGCTCAAGGACATGGATTTGCAGGTTTAAGAAAAGAAGCTTCAACTGGAGGATATGATATCAATGGAACTCTTAAATATCCATACTCTATAGGTTACGTTTCTTATGCTCAAATGCCTAACGCTTCAGAACCTGTACGTGTATTCCACACTTATAGCTCTGGTAAAAACTTACCTACAGCTCAACAAGGTCACATTGCTTATATGATTGGTATGGCTAAAAAAAGCCAAGCTATATAACAGACGACTTAGAAGGTAAATTCTATCAAGGAAGAACAAAAACAACCTGCTGGTGCAGTTCGTTCAGGAATGGATCAAACAGGAAGTGCAGCAGCTCCTTGGATTACAGACAACAAGTATCAATATGTTATGCGTTGGGAAGATAAAGACTATGCAAACAAAAACAACAGGTAGAGCTGTTCTTACACAACGCTATTTAGGGTCCTCGTTTCGTTCTTGATATGGACGATATCGCACGTGAGGAGTTCTGGACATTTGAATCCCAAAACTGCAGACGAATATCCTGCAGAAATCTCTAGAACATTCCCATTAGGTGGTTTCTATGCGTTTGAAAAAAAACTTCCTATTAGTGAAGGAGAGGTCCATGCTTGGTACTTACAAGAAGCAAGTAAAGGGTGTGAGTACTCAATATTGGACAACAGATCCAGTTTTCAACGCTGGTCGTTATGCTCAAGAAGTTAGACCTGATAACTAAATGGAAATCCTCCTTATTACGCAGTAACATTTAGAGCTCTTGACAATGCTTCTGGAATGAGTGGATTCTTTTTATTATCTATACAAGGAGTGTACCTCTACACCAAGATAAAGATATAACGGTGCCAAGCACAACCTATCAAAAGAACTTGATAGAAAAAGGCTCCAGTTCGTTTGTGGAGAACTACTCCAGCAAAAAGACTAAGAGAGATAAATCTTTTATAACCTGAAAAGGTGATAAATATAAAAAGGCACAAAGCTAAATTGAAGAGCTTTTGTGCCTTTTCTTTGTTTAAATATCAATGTAATAACAATGCAAAAAACATTGATTTTTTTCCTCATAATAGCACTGCATTTATTTTTGCAACAACAATGCTATTACGAAATAAAAGACTTATGCCTAAAGAGAAAGATAACACCATTTCATTGCGATAAGAGCAACGATTTTCAAGAATATAAGTATTGTATCTTTAATAAAAAGAACATCACCAATAAACGAAAAAGAAAAACTATCACAAAAAAAGAATACCAACAACCTACAATCAGCAATCACTTTATTTCTATCTCCTCATCACATATTCTACCCCACCACTCATCTCACACCATCAACAAATAACACACTCTTCTCCCCTTCAACTCACCTCCTCGTTTGATAATCTCAGTGCAAAAGTAGATTGAAAAGAAAAGTCGTTGCAAGAAAAAAACGTGTATAGTTTGCCGTGTAGTAACCTTATTCGACAATGCTAAGATATATGCATGTTATAACAAAAAAACAAAAGGCTTATAAGGGATATAAACAACAAAAAGCGATAAACAATCGGTGTTGTTTATCGCTTTTATGATGATGAGCTAATCTATTAATTATTAATTGATCCCTCCAACAATATCAAGCAATTCGTTTGTAATAGCTTGTTGTCTGCTTTTTGTTGTACTGCAAACTTAATCCTCTTAACAACTCATCTGCATTGTCGGTTGCAGTTTGCATTGCCACCATTCTGGCAGCATGTTCGCTGGCAACATTATCGAGCAAAGCTGTATAGAACATCAAATTGAGCTGCTTTAGGATAAGCGTTTCTAACACTGTAGACACACTTGGCTCAACAATGAAAATTATCGTGATAAAGCACTTTTTTTCTTTTTTTGAACCTGAGCTGCGCTCTACCCTATGTTGCTTTAGATATTCTTGACTCTCTGCTGTTGCAAGAACTGATTTTAAATCTCGCTCTTCTTCTCTATTCACCTCTGTGGCTAAATCGATAGGAAGGAATGTTCTTTGAGTTAAAAACCTGTGAACCTACACTCTCGAAATGATGATAAACGAGTTCTACTTTATCGAACTCTCCATCAATAAACTTTGCAGCAATGCTTTGAGAAAGGCGTTGGCAATCTTGCGCACTACCATTATCTATGAGCTGAGAGAAATCTCCCGCACATGTAACATTTAGCTTTTGAGCTTTATCGTATGCTTTTCTTCCTATGGGATAAACAACAATGTTCTCTTTAGAAAGATGCGAATAGCTCTCTACAACGGCTTGCATCTTCTTAATGACATTCATATTGAAGCCGCCACATAAAGAACTATTAGACGAGAATACTACTAAAAGCTACTCTTTTTAATTGCCGTTCTTTCTTGGCAGAAAGGGCTCGACACGTCGGGAGAAGAAACTAAAAAAACGATTTTAGAATGTGCTCTAACATATTGTCGTAGGGCAACATGTTCTCTATCATTTGCTGAGCATGATGCAACTTAGAAGATGCAACCATTTTCATAGCACTCGTAATCTTACGGGTGTTATTGACGCTTGCTATTCTATTCTTAATTTCTTTCAGTGACGCCATAGCTTAGTTTTTATATTGTTGAGAGATGCTAGCCATTACCTCTTCGATAGCCTTTATAGCTTCGTCTGTCAACTCTCCTGCACCAAGAGATGCTAACACCGCTTGATGATTGTTGCGCATTGTTTCGAGGAAGAGGTCTTGACTCTCTCTGATTTGCTCAACAGGAATATCTTTCATCAATCCTTTTTACACCACAATATAATATGGCAATCTGCTCTCCTACAGGCATAGGACTGTATTGTGGCTGTATAAGTAGCTGATTGTTCTTACGTCCTCTGTCTAGAGTCATTGCGGTTACGGCGTCCATATCACTAGAGAATTTAGAGAAAGCCTCTAACTCACGATATTGAGCCATATCGATTTTAAGTGTTCCTGCCACTTTCTTCATACTCTTGATTTGCGCAGATCCACCCACACGAGATACTGAAATACCTACGTTAATAGCTGGTCGGAAACCTTGATTGAACAAGTCGCTCTCAAGATATATCTGTCCATCGGTAATTGAAATCACGTTAGTTGGAATGTAAGCTGAAACGTCTCCTGCCTGTGTTTCAATAACAGGAAGAGCGGTTAGCGATCCACCTCCTTTAACATGTCCCTTCATACACTCTGGAAGGTCATTCATTTGCTCTGCCACTTCTTGTTGGTCGTTGATACGTGCAGCACGCTCTAACAAACGAGAATGTAGGTAGAATACGTCTCCTGGATAAGCTTCACGACCTGAAGGACGACGAAGAATCAAACTAACCTCACGATAAGCAACAGCTTGTTTAGATAAATCATCGTACACAACAAGTGCAGAATGTCCTCTATCTCTAAAGTATTCACCAATTGCAGCACCAGCAAATGGAGCGTAATATTGCATCGCAGCAGAATCTGCAGCAGTAGCAGCCACAACTATTGTATAGGGCATTGCACCACGCTCTTTAAGGTTTTGCACAAGAGTTGCAACGGTTGAAGCCTTTTGTCCAATTGCTACATAGATACAATAAACGGGCTTTCCTTGTTCGTAGAAACTCTTTTGATTGAGAATAGTGTCGACAGCTATGGCTGTTTTACCTGTCTGACGGTCGCCAATAATTAGCTCACGTTGTCCTCTACCGATTGGAATCATTGAGTCGACAGACTTGATTCCTGTTTGAAGAGGTTCTTTAACAGGCTGACGATAGATAACTCCTGGTGCCTTTCTATCGAGTGGCATTTCGAAAAGATTCGGTTAAATCGATATCTCCCTTTGCCATCAATTGCTTCTCCAAGTGGATTAATAACTCTTCCAAGCATATTGTCGTTTACTCGAATAGATGCAATGCGATGAGTACGTTTTTACCGTTTGTCCTTCTTTGATACCTTCGGTAGAACCTAAAAGAATACATCCAACGTTGTCTTCTTCGAGGTTCATCACAATACCCATTGTTCCGTTTTCGAATTCAAGAAGTTCACTCGCTTCGGCATTTCTTAAGCCATAAACACGTGCAACTCCGTCTCCAACAGTGAGCACTGTACCCACTTCATCGAACTTTGCAGAGTCTTCAAAGTCTTTCAATTGCTGAAGAAGAACTTCAGAAACTTCACTTGGCTTTATTTTTATCTGACATCTTTTCTTTTTTTATTTATTTACTAGGAATAGACAAAAAAAGTAAACCTCTAGCCTTTCAATGAAACTAAAAGTTTGTTGAGTTCGCTCTTTACACTGGCGTCCATTCGATAGGTGTCGTATTCTAATATGAATCCGCCAATAATCTCTGGATCAACCTTTGTTTCGAATTCAACTGTTCCGTTTGTCTTCTTCTTAATCATATCTGCCATCTTTTGCTCCATTTCTGGAGTTACTTCGGTAGCTGTTATGAGTTTACCACTTATGATGTTCTTGTCCTTACGATATAATGTGATATAAGAAGCGGCCATGAATTGGAGAAGTTCTTCTCGTGATTCATTGAGTACAAGAGTTATGAAACGCTTTAGAATGGTTGGAACTTCATTTTGAAATACCGTTAAGAGCAATTGATTCTTCTGCCCTTTCGAAAGCGTAGGATTATTCATTGCTTCTCTTAAAGGCTTCACCTCGAGAAAAGCATTAAACAAAGATTGCATACAATTGTATACTTCTGTTTCGTTATTTGCCTCTTTAGCGCCTTTTAAAAGCGCTAAAGCATAACGCACAGAAATAAGTCCTATATCCATATTACCTATTTAATATAATTATTTTTTTGAACAGAAACATCTTTCAGTATAGAATCAATTAAATCCATCTGACAATCAGAGTCAGATAATTTATTGTGAAGAATCTTCTCTGCAATCTGAACAGAAATAGATGCCACTTGTCCTTTTACGTCCTTAATGGCGTTCTGTTTCTCGTTAGCAATTTGCAAGCGAGCCTCCTCAATGATGCGATGAGCCTCTTCTCTTGCCTTTAATTGTGCTTCTTCAACAATCTTATCACGAGTTTCTGCAGCCTCTCTAGAATACGAGCCTGCTTCTCTCTTGCCTCCTGGAGGATGGATTCACCTTCTTTCTTGATGTTGGCAAGCTTCTCATTTGCCTCGTGGGCTTTTTTTGTAAGCTTGCGTCTATGAATGCCTTACGTTCGTTTACCATTGCCGTAATTACAGGGAATCCTTTTCTTTTTAAGGATTGTGAAGACAATGATAAAAACAACGGTCATCCAAAAAGAACAAAACCAAAAATCCGGAGTTATTAATGACATACTTTATTTTTTTAAGTTTCTGCTTTACAGCACAATGATTATACGAATAATGCAAGCAAGGCGATAATTACGGCGAAGAAAGCTACACCTTCTACTAGCGCTGCCGCAATAATCATTGCAGAACGAAGCTCGCCTATCTTTTCAGGTTGACGTGCCATTGCGTCCATTGCATTGCCACCAATCTTACCAATACCAATACCTGCACCGATTGCAGCTATACTTCCGCCAATAGCGGCACCCAATTTTGCAACAGCATCTGCTGCCAATAATAATGATAACATAATCTTTATTTTTTTAATTATTACTATTTATAAATTCTATTTTGATTCTTCATGCTCTGCATGTTGAATGTTTGATAACGAAATAAATACAGCACTTAACATTGTGAACACAAGCGCTTGAATGTAACATACAAGTAACTCGAGGAGCATCATAAATACACTCATTGCCACACTTGCTACTGTCATTAACGAACCTGCAGCTGAGTTAATGGCAAACATAATAAATATGGTGCATGTTAACGATAGCGCAATGGCGTGTCCTGCAAGCATATTGGCAAACAAACGGATCATCAATGCCAATGGTTTTGTTAAGATACTGAAGAATTCTATGAATGGCATTAAGGGCACAGGCACCTTTAACCATGTTGGAACATCGGGCCAAAATATTTCTTTCCAATATTCTTTTGTACCTGTTACATTGGTAACAATAAAGGTACAAAGAGCTAAAAAAAGAAGGTAATGGTGATGTTGCCTGTAACGTTTCCGCCTCCTGGTGGGAAAGGAATGATACCCATTAAATTCGATATAAAGATGAAGAAGAAACAAGTTAAAAGGTAAGGTGCATACTTATCTGCCTTCTCTCCTAACGTTGCTTTTATCACATCTTCATACACCGACATAATAAACATGTGCATCAAGCCTACAAATCCTTTGGGAGCTGGGTCTGATGGTTTGTGTTTCTTGCACCATTGTGCTGGAATTAAAATGCATAATAACATTACTATGGCATTTATGAAAAGCACAACAGCACTCTTTGTAAGCGAGATATCTAGCGGACGTACTTCTTTTCCATCAACTTGCTCACAAATCTTATCTTTATTTGATTCGCTTCCTGAGATATATAATCCGTAAGGGCCTTGACGATTGCCTTTAGAATCATGCTCCTCTGAAAATTGATTGCTTAGAAATACATGAAAACCTGTTGAACTCTTCACTATAATGGGAAGAGGCAACACCACAGGATGACCACCAATATCGGTTATATGCCATTCATATGAATCGTTAATATGTCCAAATAAGATCTCTTGTATATCTAACTTGCCGTCTTTTGAATGAGAACTAGCCGAAATAGGACTAATGCTCAACAGCAAAAATAAACTTAGACACAAGAGTCTTAGATGTGTTATATATTTATTCATCTTATTTTCTTTTGTTCGATTATTACGAAATAGCTCGTTTCAAAGATCATCATCACAAGATAATATACTGAGAAAACGGTCACAAAGCCAATAATAGCTTCTCTTTTATTATTCAGTAAACAATAGCTTAATATTACTAATGCTCCTAAAAATAAATCGTAAGGCCATAAACACCAAATAGAACTTTGTAGTTGCTGAAGGTGCTTTTACGGTAACTACTCGCCAAGATTCTAAATAAGCTGTACTAAAAAAATGATTGAATAAACTGCCCCAACAAGAATACCATGTATAAAGTTAAACTCCGAAAAATACATTAGACAACAATAACAATAAAAAGCGACAATCCTGCAATTATTCCTATTGAGATCTTTCTAAATCGAGAAGATACTTTATTTAAATTCCAATCAGACATATATCATCTATTACAACTCTACGCAGAGACGTACTTCGTTTTTTTGTACTTCAACAAAGCCTCCTGCTATTCTTTTTGTTTCTAGTTTACCGTCTCCTGTCTTAAAAGAGACTTCCCCTGGCTCTAAAGATGAGATGATTGGAGCATGGTTATTCAATATTTCAAAGGGTCCAAGTGTTCCTGGAACCATTACACTCTCTACAGAGTTATCGAATAACACTCCACTAGGAGAAACTATTTTTAAATTCAACATCACCTATTATATACTATGATTGTGCTTGTTCGATTAGCTTTTTACCCTTCTCTATTGCATCTTCAATTGTACCAACATTCAAGAAAGCTTGCTCTGGTAGGTGGTCAACCTCACCATCTAAGATCATATTGAAGCCTTTAATTGTTTCTTCAATAGGAACCATAACTCCCTTAATACCAGTAAACTGCTCTGCAACAGCAAATGGTTGAGACAAGAAACGTTGCACTCTACGAGCACGATTCACTACCAAACGGTCTTCATCTGATAATTCGTCCATACCAAGAATAGCAATAATATCTTGTAACTCTTTATATCTTTGTAGGATTTGCTTTACTCTTTGTGCACATTGATAATGCTCTTTACCAACAATTAATGGGTCAAGAATACGAGAAGTACTACCTAATGGATCTACAGCTGGATAAATACCAAGCTCTGTAATCTTTCTACTTAACTCTGTAGTTGCGTCCAAGTGAGTAAAGGTTGTTGCAGGAGCTGGGTCGGTTAAGTCGTCCGCAGGCACATAAACAGCTTGCACTGAGGTAATAGAACCATTCTTTGTTGAAGTAATACGCTCTTGCATTACACCCATTTCTGAAGCCAAAGTGGGTTGATATCCCACAGCAGATGGCATACGTCCTAATAGCGCTGACACCTCAGAACCTGCCTGAGTGAAACGGAAAAATATTATCAATAAACAACATAATATCTGCCGCTTCTCCATCTTTTTCCACCATGATCTCTAAATTCTTCAGCAACAGTTAGACCTGAAAGAGCAACTGAAGCACGTGCACCTGGTGGCTCATTCATCTGTCCATACACTAGAGTTGCCTGAGATTTCTTTAGTTCTTCTTTATCAACTAAAGACAAATCCCACTTGCCTTCCTCCATTGCTTTCTTGAATTTTTCACCATATTTGATTACTCCTGACTCGAGCATATCACGAATAAGGTCGTTTCCTTCACGGGTTCTTTCACCTACTCCAGCAAAAACTGAGTAGCCATTATGACCCTTTGCGATATTATTAATGAGCTCCATGATAAGCACTGTCTTTCCAACTCCAGCACCTCCAAAGAGTCCAATCTTACCACCTTTCATATAAGGCTCTAGCAAATCGATCACCTTAATACCTGTAGCAAGCATCTCTTTCTTTGTAGATAGCTCTGAGAACTTTGGTGGTTCACGGTGTATTGGATATGCACCTTCCATGTTAAGGGTTTCCATTCCATCAATAGGCTTACCAATAACATTAAGCATTCTACCCTTAATTTGCTCACCAGCAGGCATCACAATTGGCTTACCTGTTGGTATAACTTCTAGTCCTCGTTGCAAACCATCAGTATTATCCATAGCAACACATCTTACAGTATCTTCACCAATATGCTGCTGAACCTCAATAATTAGGTCTTCACCATTAGCACGTTTCAATGTTAATGCTTCGTGAATCTTTGGTAGAACTTTACCAACTTCTAAACCATCTACTTCAAAATGGACGTCAATAACCGGTCCAATAATCTGAGAGATGTGTCCTTTTATCTGTGACATATATAATATTTATTTTTTTCTATTTTAAAACTCATCGAGTACGATGATATACAAAAGTAGCTTTTTTTATGTAACCAAAGCAATAAAAAGGCATTTTTCTAATGTTGCATTGGATTTATAACATACTTTTGCATATTAAATACTTAGCTCATCTAGAACGTTTATTAGCTTTCTATCAAATGGCTTTATCGCTACGTATTGCCTCAGACAATGGCACATAAACCACCTCGTTATTTCTTACACCTATCATCACATTGCGCTGTCCTTGCATAATTGCATCGATAGCACCAACGCCTGTTCTACTAGCCAAAATACGGTCGTGCGCTGTTGGACGGCCACCTCTTTGTAAGTGGCCTAAGATAGAAACACGCACGTCATATTGTGGGAACTCATTACGAACACGATCTGCATAATACAAAGCTCCACATTTCTTGCTTTCAGAAACGATTACGATACAAGACTTTTTCGACTTACGTATACCACGTTCCATGAAGTTTGCCAACTGGTCTACATCAGTACTATCCTCAGGAATGATTGCAGCTTCGGCTCCACATGCTATCGCACTGTTCTGAGCTAAGAAGCCTGCGTCTCGTCCCATCACCTCAACAAAGAAGATTCTTTCATGACTTTGGGCTGTATCTCTAATTCTGTCGACGCACTCGACAATAGTATTTAGAGTTGTATCATAACCAATTGTTGAATCAGTTCCATACAAGTCGTTGTCAATTGTACCTGGCAATCCAATACAACAAACATCGTATTCTCTTGCAAAGTTCATTGCACCTGTTAGCGAACCATTTCCTCCAATAACTACAAGAGCATCGATTCCATGCTTCACCATATTATTATATGCAGCCTCTTGACCTTCTTTTGTAAAGAAATCTTTAGAGCGAGCACTCTTTAAAATGGTACCTCCCGACATAATAATTCCACTCACATTCTCTGTGGTAAAATCCTTTATCTCGTCGTTTATTAGTCCTTCGTAACCTCTATATATTCCTTTTTATATTAAATCCATTACATATTCCGGCACGTGTTACTGCACGAATTGCAGCATTCATACCTGGTGCATCACCTCCAGAAGTCAAAAATCCCTATTGTATTTATCTTTGCCATAACTATACTATAAATATAATGTTAAATATAAAATTATCAATCCTAATATGCCACCTAACAAGGCATAGCAACCTACATGCTTAAAATACCACCCTATTGAGATGTGCTCTGCTTTCATAAAAGCTATCCCACTTAAAGAGCTCACCATAAAAATATTACCGCCAATCTGCGCCCCATAGGCTATAACAGCCCAAGAAGAGTCGTTTAATTCATGGAAAGGATTTATAGAAACATGCAGCATTGCTGTTGCGAAATTATCAAGAAACAAGCTCATTACGGTTGCAGAAACGCCTAATAACATCCTGTCATTAAAGAGAGAACCAAAACTTTCTCTTACCAATACGAAGAATCCTGTCTCTTGAATAACGCCAAATGACAATATAATTCCCATCACAAAAAATATCATTTGAATCACACCATATTGCAAAACTCGTGGTATTCTGCGTTGGATCATATCATCAACGTTCATCAATTTTCCTATTAAAAAAATCTCATTAATAATCCACAACAAAGAAAGCACGCACAATGCTCCTAAGAAAGGACTAAGCTTTTGTTATATTGTGAAAAAGTTGGAATAAACCAAAGTCCACCAATACCTAATAGCAACATTGCAAAGCGTTGCCATACGTTCAAATTAGTATCATCACCTCTGTAAGGCATTGAGAATGACAAATCTAAACGTTCGGGGAGTTCTCTACCTATCATAAATATAGGAAGAGCCCACGCCACCAAAGCAAGGTAATATCAATAAAGATGAGAAAGAAGTAGCACTAACTAAACCTTCACTCCATAATACTAACCCAACAGGATCACCTATCACAGTAAAGATACCTCCACAGCTTGCAGATAAGAAAATGGCAGAGCCATAAAGCCATCTCAAGCGTCTGCTCGACAACAATTGATGCATAATGGTCAGCATCATCACCGTTGTTGTTAAGTTATCTAGGTTGGCAGAGAGTAAAAAGGTGACAATAGATAAACTCCACAACAAAGTTTTACTATTTCTTGTTTTGAGGAATTTAATAAGGAAAGTCAAAGCAACCATTATTATTTAAAGATCTCAACAATCGTCATTGTTACCAACAGGAACAATACAACCTCTGCAGCCTTACCTACATAGTTAAGAAAGATATTTTGAGCAATATAATGCTTCACAGCAACACTGGTTGCCTTCGAACCTTCTAAAAAACCTAGATAATCCAATTGATGAAAAACTCATTACATAATCGGTTCCATAGCAAATGTAAAGAACCCAACACACCGTCCCCATAAAAAAACTGCGATCGCAGCTTTATTAACATGGGTGAGATGCGCCGATGCAATCAGCAATAACCCCAGTAACAATATAACAATTATCACCAATGTCATAATAATGCAAAGGTAATAAAATATATCTATAATCAAAGTTTTTAATGCGAAATATGACGTTTCTTTTTAACAATAAATAAGGTTACACATCTTTCTTCTCCCTTTTATTACTAAGATCAGCAGGCCCCAGCAACAAAAGCACTCGTTCAAATTTTCGACAAAAATCAATTGCTTTTAAATCAAATAAAAACACAAAAGCACATCACATCAATTACTTTTTAACTATACATTATAATAGTATATTAATTATTTTTTTCTTACCTTTGCAAGGTTGTAACAATTGTATCTAACAATTCATTTAATAACCAACAAGTTAGAAAGGCTAAGATATTTAGGATGAGACAATTAAAAAAATTCAAAAAGAGTATTACCAATCGTTCTAGTGAAGCACTTGACAAGTACTTAGTAGAGATAGGTCGTGCCCCATTGATATCTATTGACGATGAAATTGAACTTGCACAAAAAGATCAAAAAAAGGTGGTCCTGAAGGCGAACGAGCAAAAGACAAAGCTTGTAACGGCAAATCTTCGCTTTGTCGTTTCGGTTGCAAAGCAATATCAACATCAAGGTTTAACCCTCACCGACCTTATCGATGAAGGAAACATTGGTTTGATTAAAAGCAGCTCAAAAGTTCGACGAGACACGTGGATTTAAGTTCATTTCTTACGCTGTTTGGTGGATTCGTCAAAGTATCTTACAAGCCATAGCAGAACAAAGTAGAATTGTTCGTTTACCCTTAAACCAGGTGGGTTCGCTTAATAAAAATTAATCACGAGATTAACAAGTTCGAGCAAGAAAACCAACGACACCCTTCTGTTTCTGAGCTTTCTGATGCCACAAACATCGACGAAGAGAAAATTGGACAGAGCTTAATGGCCGATGGTCACCACGTAAGTATCGATGCACCATTCCAAGATGGCGAAGATAATTGTATGCTAGACGTGATGCCTTCGAGCGATGATAGCCGCACCGATCGTCAAGTAGACCATGAGTCTATGGCGCAAGAGCTTGAAGCAGTTCTCAACAAAGTATTAAAAGACAGAGAAATAACCATCATTCGTGAATGCTTTGGTATAGGCTGTCATGAGAAAGGTCTTGAAGAAATTGGAGATCAACTCGGCTTAACTAGAGAACGTGTTAGACAGATCCGTGAAAAGAGTATTGCGAAACTAAGAGACAGCGGTAATGCTAAAATATTAATGAAATACCTAGGTTAAACTCAACCTACATTATTTCTAGTGCAAGAGTACACAACATTTATTTTATGTTGCGTACTCTTTTTCTTTTCACTTTTCACTTACTCGTGATTTAAGTTCTATATTCTCTCCTGTTTAAGTCATCTTATTTAATTAACTCTATCTTCTACACTTGTTCTAAAAAAACCTCGTTCTTCATTTATTCTTGTAAAACTCTTATCTTTTAAATTGTCTTTTGCATTACAATCAAAGCAAAGACGCACAAAAGAAAGAACAAATTAAAGAACAGTAATAGAAATCACACAGACAATAACTCATAACAGCAACATAATCATAGTATTACGGAAATACGATAAAGGAAACAAAATACGTTATAAATAATCACAAAGCAAGAATTAATTTCCATCTCATACATCTTTACTTTTTTTCAATAATAAATTCTTTAAGAACACATTCTACTTTTAAACGTTCCTAAGACTCACTTATAATCCTTCTTTACAATTTAAGTTCTCAAAGAGAATAGACACAACTCACCCCCTTTATTTAACTATCCTCTTCAATACCTATTTCTTATGCACTGATATTATAATACTATCAGCATACAAATACAATGCTTTTTATCTCGTAATAGCATATAAATTACCTAGCAATTGCATTGCTTTTTATATTCTAATCTCATTGCTTTTACACCTTATTATATATTAGTCTGCCAATCATTAGCAATTATAATTCTTTCTAAATCGATAATATACGATAATTAGAGAGAGAGAGGAGAAATACAAAAAACGCCAAGAGTAGCTCAATATAGAGTTCTTCTTGGCGCTTATACCTGGTGATATTATTTTTTTATTTTATAATACTCTTAATCCAGCTAAAGAGCTCATCTAACGAATAATCTCCACTATGGGGACGATTCCAAGCTAGCAAATAGTTGACATTTTTTTACCTTCCTTTTTGCAATTTAAGAGCTAAATTTAGCGGAATAGGAAAAAGACGTATCACGGTCAATTGCACCATGACGAATATACCAATGTGGAGCAACTACCACCCCAGATTGCCCCTATCTGATCCATAGGATTGAGCAAATACGAGTTCTCTAACGTTTGTTGTGTGAGCTGTGTACTATTCTTTTTAGAGCTGTATTCTGTAAAATTAATACTCGAACCACTTTCATCTCCAAACTCATCATTCTCTCCACTTGCTCCATTACCTGCCACATCCTTACTATCAAAAAGCAGGAACTGTCTTCAAAGCAGTTTTACTACTTACATAATTAAGATAAGTAGGCATATCAATATCAATGATATATTCGCCTTGCTTCTTCATTCTTGGGACATTATTTCCTTGTGTTGGCATTACACCATTAACAGGAGGAGCACCAAAAACTTGATGAATTAGAGAATACAAGACCCATATCTTCTGATATTTCTGCTCCTGCATTCTTAGCAATCTGTGCACTACGAATAAGCTCACTCTTAATAAAATCCAGATAATTATCTGCTGTTAACACTGTGCCTTCAGCTGTTTTTAATTGAAGTCCATTAATATATGCAGGAAAAAGTGCAGCTAATTCTTTTGTAGCAATTTGATGTTCACTATCCAACTCTTTGCGACTGTCGGTATTTCCATAAAGCCATTCATACGCCATATCTGCGTGCGACAAATCGGTAATAGGACAAAAAAACACACTTGCAAATACATCATCACGTTCATTAGCAGCCCCCATAGCTTTAAGATATTTATCATAAGCTATATTGTTACCTGTTCCACCCATCAAAGCAGACATCGCTCCACCTGCCGAAGTTCCATCAGTGATGATGCGTTCGGTATTTCCGGGAATTTGCTTATCAAAGTGACGAAGATATCTAATGGCAGCTTTTAGATCGAGAATAGCCTTAGGAGCACGCCCAGTATAAATCGTTTTCTTACCTTTTGTTATAACAGAGTTACGTCCACGACTACCTGGAATAACCACGACATATCCTTCTTTTAAAGCTCTTCCCGTTGCATCTGAAGCCTGAGGTTGACCTGCTTTGCTCGCCATATACCCTCCAACATAGGTTCGAAGGAATATTGGTGTTGCCTCTGTAGCCCCTTCTGGAACATAAATATTTAAATATTGATAAGCAGTATCTTCTACATTGGTTACAAAATAAAGATGCTCATAAGCGGTATAACGTACCAATTCGCCTCTAGGCATCGTTAATTCCATCTGTTTTCCTTTACTTGCATCGAATTCTAACTGTTTTATATTCTTCTTTACTGCCATCGTATTGAGAGATAAAGCACATAGTGCTAATGTTAATACTTTCGTTTTCATATCCTATATTCTGTTATGTTTGTTTCTTTTTAAAAAGTCCTTCCTAAATATAATAAAAAGATTCCTCGCAAGAAATGTGACCTATTTGTTATCCAAAAACATTTATTTATTTGAAATACTTTATTCAAATGATTATGATTATTGTGTGCAAAGTTATAAAAAAGATATTGAAAGACACTATCAACCAAGACTTTATTTTCCAAGAATTAAGCAAAAAAACTAAAAAAATAGAGAACACCCAAATTAAGAAGAAGATCAAAAGTTTTTTTACATTTTAGTTATTTTGTTTACATTTGCAATGTAATTAGTTTATTCAACTATTAGTTATTATTTATTCTATAAAACTTTGACAACAAGAAGAGAAAATGAAGACATTCGTATTGAATTTATTAGCTTGTGCATGTGTTTTTTCAAGTTATGCACAAGACATAAAAAGTGAAGAAAGGCCAAATTATGATAGACAACAACGTTGTTGCATCTATCAAAGAAGAGAAGAACGGCTATCTATTTTTCTAATCCAGATGGTTCACCTGTCATCATCGTTTATATTACATCATATACCAAAGGAAAGGTACAAACTCCCGACCAATGGCTGATTTGCACCTCACCAGACGGCAAAACATTTGAATTACCCAACCCTAAAGATCGCTTACTACTCTCTTTCAATAAGATTTATACACACAAACTGTTCGACAGTAATCCTCAACTTCTCACCACCAATGGATTGGAGAAGAACACTATAGCTAAGCTTTTTGAAGAAGGCTCACACTCTTTCTCACACAAATGGGATAGTATTTATAATCAACTTAAAGAAGAAGAAAAGAAAGAAGAAGAGCTTATTACGAACAAGACTTTCGTTATTAACAATGCTGGAGAAATCATTAGCAATAAGAATATCATAGGAAAAAGTATTCGTAAACAAGCAAACAATGGGTAGTTTCACCTATTACATCAAGGATGCAAAAGGTAATCAAATAGCGAAGTTAGAGACTCCTTCATGGACGGGAAGCAGTAATTTCAGTCCAATTACCACTTGCGATAATAATCGCTTGATGTTTTTAGAATATAAATCTGCACCCCAATTGTCTGCAGACAACGTAGCCCTTCACCTCGTTTCAAAGCTCCTTTCACAAGGATATCCACTTGGAGATATGACCGAAGATATTAAAGATCGCTTAGAAAAACAATGCTAAAAGAAAAGAGCAACAAGCCCTCAACCAAGAAAAGCAACAAGTGAAAACGGCAATGGAAGCATCTGTTAATATTTATAATACGCCAGGAAAAGTCGTTCTTAAAGATGGAACCACAGCCGAAGGAGCTATTACAATCCTCTTTGAATCTATCGAAAAGAAGATGGGAAAAGGCGTAAGTGGTATCATAGATCTCGACGCTCCAGCTTTAGGAACAACAGCATTACTAGCTCAAACAGATGCCAATGGAAACAAAACAGAAAAGAAATATAAAGCATCTGAAGGTATAATGATCCACTTTAACAATAGAAGTTTCTTAGGAAGTAAAGGTTCTAAAGACGGAGTATTAAACAATGTAGGTGGAAGTTCATCACTAAACATCGGAACTCGTCGCCCTCAATTCTTCGAAGTACTTTACAATGACGGCAAAGAAAACTTTATTTTGCAACATCCTTTAGATAAAGGTGAACTCTATTTAAAGCTCAAGAACAAAGAAGAAGCAATTTATCTTGGTAATAAAGCATTGCTAGGTTCACGTAGCGAGAAGTCAAAAAGCAAAGCTTACAACTGAATATTTACAATGTCCTTCGATAGATGCAACAAAATATGACACCACAACAATTGATGGATTAAAAGCAGCTAATTACCGACTATTGCAAAGCTTGTGGCAAATAAGAAATAATGTATTTGAATCTTATTTCAAATTCAAAATAAGTTGATAAGAAGCGATTTGAAACGCAAAACATTTTTAAGTAAGAATGAACAGACATACAAAAAGTTCATTCTTACTTTCTTTATATACCCTTTCTATAATACATTCCCCAACCAATAACAATACAACTCCCCACCATTTACACTATAAGTACGCAAAAACATCAATCTTTTTTCTCTGCAGGAGCAATATACCTATCCCATTCAGACAATATTCTTTGATTCCTTTCTTTCGCTGTTTCCATCTTTTTTTATGCTTTTTGTGGAATCAGATTCAACATCCAATAGATAAACGCCAAAGGGTTAAAACCACTACTTGGAGATAGCGCAAGCTCTTGTTCCATTTTATTTTTTTAAAAAGGCTTTATCTTCATCTTTGGATACTTACCATACACTACTACCCCTGGGAGGATAAGAGCATTAGTGGGATATTGAATACTTCTTAAAACAGTATCCGACACAACTGGAGCTTCTTTCGCTTTGATACTATCTATCTTTTCGTCGGCATATAAGCCCAATGCCAGACATAAAAAGAAACAGATCAAAAGATATTCTTTATTAGGGGTAATGCAATCAAAGTTTTTCATTATACTTTTTAGTACTTAATGGTTATAGTATTGTCTGAAACAAATATAAACAAAAAGCATCTAAATACCACTTCATTAGAGACTTATTTTGTATTTTTTTAATCAAATAAAGTTGAAAGTAAAGTCTTAAAAATCTACTTTATTTATGCCACAAAAGGAATGAAGTCCTGCAACTACCCCACTCTCTTTTAAAACAAAAAAATGAGACATTGCACCCATTAAGTATACAAAATCTCATTCTATATCAAACATTTTCAGGCTAGTTAGATGGCTCTATCACTATTATAACAGCCTATTCTCTTCTGCCTTTTGTCCTATTTATTTATCATAGCTTTTTAATAGCGACTCACATGCATCCTCAATTAAATCAAGAGCATAATCAAAATCAGATATTCCGCCATAATATGGATCTGGAATAATATCTTGATTAGGGTGAGAAGTCATATAATCAGCCAACATTTCCACCTTACTTAAAGCCTCATCGTTAGGTGCTTTAGCCTTCAAAGCTTTGTAATTCTCATGATCCATAATAAGGATTTTATCAAATTTATCAAAGTCTTCTATTTGAAACTGACGTGCATGAGAATTAAAGTTATATCCTCTTAGCGAGCCACGTTTCCGCATTCGCTCATCAGGAAGCTGCCCTATGTGCCACCCTCCTATTCCTGCTGAGTCTATTTCAAACTCATTCTCACGTCCACTTTGTTGCACAAAGGCTTTCATAACACCTTCAGCAGCTGGACTTCTACATATATTTCCTAAACAAACAAAGAGTAATTTATTCTTTTCCATCGTCGTTAAATAATTGATTTTCTGTTTCTTTTAAAGGAGAAAGAGACGACTCTTTCACTCCAAGTTCTTTTATTTCATTTGCTTTTTGAACAACACTTTGTCTACCTGTATAAGCCTTTTTATAAGCTTCATCATAGCTTCCCTTAAGGTTTTCAATTGCTGTTCCCACCTTGTCAAATCGCTTTATAAAATCACCTACACGTTTTAATAATTCTTCTGCCAAAGCAAACACCCGCTTTTGGTTTTCTGTTTGATGGAATTGTCGCCACGACATCTGAATCATTTTCAACACCGCTAATAGGTTTTGTTGACTTGTTATAAACACTTGTTTATCAAAAGCCTCACCCCATAGCTTAGGTTCTTTTGCCAAAGCAAGTTGCAATGCCCCTTCGTTAGGTACAAACATAATAACAAAGTCTACAGCTGTTCTGTTCTTTGCAATATATCTACTATAATCTTTCTTTGCCAAATCGTTTGCCTGATTGCGAATACTTCTAACCAAATCGGCAGCATATTGCGCTTTAGCAGCATCGGTTTCGGCATTCATATAGTTATAATATGCCTCAATAGACATTTTTAGAATCGATGATGATATCTTCGTTATTGGGATAATGAAGAATAACATCTGGAATCATTTTCTTACCACTATCTTCATTAATAATAGCATTTCCTTTTTCTATCTGTAATGGTTTTGTTGAATATCATAATCAACACCTCGCTGCAAACCTTGCGACTCAAGGATATCAATCAACATTCTTTCGCCCCACTTTCCTTGCTCTTTATTTCCACCTTTAATTACATTTGTAAGGCGATTAGCCGTTTCGTCTATTTTAAGCGTATGCAAAGCCATTGTTTTAAGTTGCTCTGATAGTGCAGAAGTAGAGCGAGCTGTTTCTGTATTGGTATGCTTTATTGCTTGCTGAAGCTGATCTAAATTCTGCTGAAGAGGCTTTGTTATCAGCTCTAAAGCCTCGTTATTAGTAGCTTTAAGCTTCTCTCCTGTCGACTCTAACACTTTTGTTGCCAAGTTAGAGAACTGTTCTTTCAGCGTTTTTATCTGCTCTTCAAATTGCTCTTGGCGCAATAATGCCTCTTTAGAGTTTTGATTGCGTTCTGAAGTGAGTTGTGTTAATGCACGTTCTAAATCCACCTTAGCAGCCACCAACTCATCGTTTAGTTGCTCTCTACTTGCATTTAGTTCTCGCAATTCACGCTCTTTTTTTCCTCCAGTTGCAGCTTTTGTTTGCTCGTAGGTCTGCTTCAAAAAGCAACTCACCGCTTTGCATATCTTTCACTTTCACTAAGTTATAAAAAAATGCATAACAAGTGCTCCCACGCACAAGCCTACTAATATATATACTATTTCCATTGTGTTTTTTTATTTTCTTATTCATTATAATTCCTTGCACCAAACCACGCATACCTAAGAATACAAGCATTGCAAGCCATAAGCCATGATTGCCTAATAAGGTTGCTGTTGAGATGGATACAACGAAGAAAAGACATGCTGCAACAAACGAAGATATAAGCATTCCCCGTGTTTCTGTTATGCCTATAAAGATGCCATCGTACACAAATGCAGCAATACCAACGATTGGAATCATTGCAGCCCATATCATATAATCTTTTGCAGCCAACACAACTTGCTCTTCATTGGTGATAATCGACAAGAAAGGAAGCCCCAAAACAAGATATAATAAGGTGAAAATAAGAGCTAAACCGATGCCCCATTTAAACAGACTAGTGTATATTTCATTGAACACCTTTTATGTTCTTTTGCTCCATAATATCTACCGCTTAAAGCCTCACCCGCATAGGCAAAGCCATCTGAGATATAAGAGAAAATGGTGTAGAAGGTCATCAACAAGGTATTAGCAGATAAGATTAAATCTCCCTGTCGGGTTCCTCTTGCTACAAAAAAAGAGTTTACAAACACCAAGAAAAAGGGTACGCAAGAAGATGTCTCTATTGACGTTAAAGAAGCGTTTAAGTTCTTCTTTATTCCATAAATTATTGAAAGAAAGGTATTTTCTTAATTTAGAATAGTTAAAAAAGAGCAAACCTACTGACACAAAGAACGACAACCATTGAGATATTAGCGTTCCAAGAGCCACGCCTGCAATATCCATTTTAAAAACACAAAAGACAAACAAAAGACTTGCTAAGATGTTCACTATATTTTGAAAAATGGCTACAAACATGGGGATTTTTGTATTTTGAACACCTACAAACCAACCATTTAAGACATAGTGACCAAGCGTTGCAGGTGCACCCCAAATACAGATATTGAAATAGATTTCTACAAAGGTTGCAACACTATTAGAGGGCTCCATCATCTTTAAAGCACCCCACAAAACACCCTGTTGCATTGCAATGAGCAGCAACGAGATAGAGGTTGCAATAAAAAAGGCTCTTAAAAGAACTTTCAACACTTCGTGAAAGTTTCTTTTTCCCAATGCTTGTGCGGTTAAACCGCTTGTTCCCATACGCAAAAAGCCTAACAACCAATATTGAACATTAAAGATAGTGGTTGCCACTGCCACTGCTCCTATCAAGGCAATGTTATTAAGGTGCCCCACAATAGCAAGGTCTACAAGACCTAAAAGCGGAACTGTTATATTGGAAATGATTGAAGGGAGGGCAAGATTTAGTATCTGTTTGTTTCGAATATTCATATCTTTTCAAAAGAAAACATCAATGCTTTGCGTCTTAAGAGAAGTTCTAATACGACCTATCTCTTCTTTGTAAATGCATTGAGTTTATCGAGTTGAATAACTAAATTATCTGTATCGAGATAATAACGCATCTTTGTTTTCTCGGGGAAAGTGCAATACAAAACACCATCATTATAAAAAGAATGTACCTTCAGAACTTAGATCTTCGATGCTTTCGATGATGGTGTTGCCTTTTGATTTTTTTAAGGTAATCATACCATAATCGGTTGTAGCTCGCCATATTCCTTGAATCCAAGCGGGTGACTTTTGGGGCTTTATGCCATTAAATCCCACAGTATCGGCAGCCGAAGAAAATGCGTTGTCTTTCACAACTTTGAGTGAATCATATTGCAAATCATTTACATATTTCGATGCTTCTGTAAACTGATTGCTGTTTTCTCCAAATAAAAAGCCTTTAAAAAGATATAAACAACCAAGTACTAAAACGATTACAAAAGCCACAACACCAATCACTTTTCCTTTGCCTTCATTATCATTCAAAGGACGAGTGGCATAGTTCTTGGGTAAACGTTCAATTCTATTGGGTCGTAATTGAGGTGCTTTTGGAGTGTAAACTGATTGCTTTTGAGGTGCAATAGCATTGCTTTCATCATGCTTTTGCCCTGCTTTTACTTTCTCTGTTTGTATGTTCTTGATTTTCAGTGGATACATCATTCAAAACGGGTTCCTTTACCTCTTCGGGCTGAGCAAGTGCTTCTTGTATCACCTCCTCATCGAGAACATGACTAAAAGGAAATCCGCATCGAGGACAAGCTGTTGTTATTTCTGTTGCTCCACGATGTACTTCTGTATCAAATCGGAATCTACATTTAGGACATTTTACTTCTATTTCCATCTAACACGTCTATCTTTTATCGAGCTACTACTCTAGTCTTACAACTGCTTTTCTGAGTTGTTTTTCCACACGCCATCAACAAAAATGGCTTGTCCTTCTTCAACAGTTACTATTCGTTGAGGCATTCTTACCTTCGAATCTACCAACTTACACACTGGTTTTACAAACTGAGAAGTGCTGATTAGCAATGTTGCAAGAGCATCATTCGATTCTAATACACGGAAAGTTCCTGTTTTAGAATCCTGTGTTTCTAATACATACAAACTCTTCCCCACATACTCTTCGCTTGAGAAAGGTACTGAAAGAACCATCTTGAAGCGGTGCATCGAGATATAACTTGCCTACTTTTTGAGGAATTTTTTTGCTATTGTATGTTCGCTATTTAAAGCAGAGTTTGCAGGCTTTTTCTTGAGCCTTTTGAAGTTGCACTATTGTGCTTTTTTTAATTCTTCATAATCAGCTAATAAAGCCTCTAAAGATGCTACTTTTTGTTTCTAAAGCCTCTATTCTCTCTACTAATTCTTCGGTTGTAAAACCCAATGAATTATTCTCTTCGTCTTTATTTATCTTGTTCCGAACGGAATATTTTTTTGAAAAACATTATCTCGTTAATTCTTAGTTGGTTAATCCTTCTATCAAGTTATCTCGAATGGTTCCAATGATTGGATAGAAGAACATTGTATCTTCAATTATGTCTTCTTTATTCTTATCTTGGGCATTCTTATTAATGAAGTTCCAGCCAGTTACTAAATGATGATCGAGATCATTGTTAACTATTGCTTTGAACTTTTGATAAGATTGGTTATCAACCAAGAATCTATCAACAACTCGAAGAGCATCGCAAAGCTCGATAAAGAAACTGTTAAACTCTTTTTACTTTAGTGATTACACCTTGCTGAATGGCTGTGTCGTCCATATCACCATAGGTTAATTGCTCTTTATCTAACAATGAATAGTTCACTTTTATGGTGTTATCGAAGCCGTCCATGATGTTGTTTAGCTCATTAATGAGCTGAGTTCCTGTAGGATCTTTCATCTGCATCAATGCACCACGACATGTTATTTGCTTTGGTTCACGACGCTCCATCACCACAGAGAAAGTACTATCAGTATATGTTTCGTTATAAACTCGTTCGAAGATAGCCTGTGTCATCATATCTAAATCACGTTGACTACCAACGATATCCAACACTTTACTACCTGTTCCACTAAACATCACGTTACGAGGTTTATCGATATTGTGATGCTTCATTACATTAGCTACATAATAAATAAGAGCTGAATAGAAATAAAGGAAGATGATTTTGCGATGCGCATCTTCGTTAAGTCGCTTATTATAGGAGAACACGTCGTTTCCAAGAACTGCCTGATTGTTGATAATTGAGAAGAGGAAAGCGTTGATCTCGTCGCTCTTTTGCTTCTCTGTAATATCGTCTAATATGCCATTTAGTTCTCCATACTTATCGTCATCGGCGTCGAATAAACGCTTAAAGTAGTTGACATAGGTTGTAACCATTGGGTTTCTGTTACCTCTTGGGATATCAGAAAAGCCGTCTCCAAATAGCGCATTGGCCGCAAATCTAAATGAAGAAAGAAGTAATGGCTGTGCCTCTGTGCCTTTAAAGATGGCAATATCGCTCGAACCTCCACCGATATCAATACTTGCAACGGTTGAAGCTGCACCTCTAAAGGTGCCTAAGTTCTTATAGAAATAATAAGGAGCAACCGATTCGGGCATATGTATTAGGTTGCTATTGTTTGCCTGTACGCCAAAGACTTCAGCAAAGATAGACTCCCACATCTCTCCTAATTTACGTACATTTCCTATCTTCATTGAGAGAGGATAGAACCAAACAAGAGATATCTTGCTTAAATCTCCATGCTCTAAGAGCACCTTTGTACGCATTAATAAAGCGAGTTCGGTTAGGAATGCCTTTACTCTCTTGCTCGAAGAAAGCTCTACCGACCATTTTAAATCAGTGACTATGTTGTTACCATAACCCACAGATTCTTTCTCATATATAAACGGAATATTGGTATCTCCTAGTGGAACAAGATGGTCTATACTAACAATATCAAGGCGTTCGCTTTCACTTAACACTGTTCTTTGTGGGAAACAATAGTCTTCTCCGATGCATTTTGGCAAGAATTCTTGCTTTAAAATAACATCATATAAAATGCTTGAGCCATTGTATAGGGTTGCAACCATCTTCTCAACTGCCACACTATTCAACATAAGAGGTTGTGGCAAGGCACCTGCCTGCATGCTTTCTACATGAGTGTTGGTTGTTCCAAAGTCTACTGCAAAGGTGTAACTGTCGTGTCCAGGGATATAACTTGTCCAATTAGGGCATATTAATCCTTCGATAGGTGTAGACGAGTTGCTACTTGATAAGTTGACAAGTATGTAATCGAAGTTATCATCTACCTTATAATAAGAAGAGCCTACACGCTTCTCTTTCTTATAACTTCTTTCTCGAACATTTACCTTTTGAGTATCTAAAGCCTCAGCTTCTGTCTCTTTATAGAATGATAAGCCTATGCCATGGCTATCGAAATCGCCTAACGCTCTATCGATTAACTGAACATTATAATGGTTAATTCCTTCTGTTTTAATGAATGGGAAGAGGTTTAAAAGTAAAGGCAATATTCACGAAATAGCCTTTATCATTCTTGCGGTCGTAAGCATAATTGTTATCAATTGCTTTGAGATAGGTACGCTTTAATGTGATAAAGCCTCCTTCTTTCTTCACTGGAATACGCAAAATTGCGGTTAAAGCCTCGTTACCTCCTATTCTTTCATGACGCATTTCAAATTTAGGTAATCCGCCAATCTTACCCTTTAGGTCTTCAACATCAAAATATTTGAAGAACAAAGGCTTTATAGGAAGCAAGAAGTCGTTATCATCTACATCCTTAGTAGATAGAGATAGGTTGCCATCGAAATAGCAATCTCTATTTAATGTATAATCAAGTTTAATGAGAGAAGGCTGGAAGAAGTCGTCATCTGTTAGCCAAGGATAAACATGAGACGTACCTGGTAGAGTGCGTTTTGATGGTTCTACCGCATAATCTGTGTACGAAATCTGTTGTTTATCGTCCCAATTGCCAGTGATATACTTATAAGGTGCACTTTGATAAGACGACAAGTTGTTTTGTAAAACAAGTGGTAAAGGCTCATTTTGTGCTTTCTTTGTGTTAATAACAAAGTCACTTGAGGCAATACCATCTAACACATCTTCTTGTCGAAGACCATAGAATGGAATACCAAAGATTTGCACTCCGCCATCAATAGCCAAATAGTTGGTTTGCAAGAAAAAGTTTAGCTTTCTCGATATTCTCTAAAGTCTAAAGATGTAGGATTGCCTATTTCAGTTAAAAATCTCATTGCGAATTTCTGCTGAGAGCAACTCAAATACTCTCACAAGATAAGCATTCACTTCCCCACAATATTGCTTTAACTGTGGATAAGCGTTGAACATGGCATAAAGATACTTTATAAATCGGGTATCTCTACAATGCAAGTGACGAACAGAATCGAATAAATTGATATTCTGTTCCACTGTTACTGGATACTTTCCAGGCTGCGCATTGGGTGTAGCCATAAACAAAGTGATGGGCGAAGTGGATCCTATTACCTTGTTTTCATATAACAAAAAGTAGAGTTTATCAAACTTATCAAAGTTAAAAGCCTCTTTATCTTGCTCTAAAAACATCGATATTGTTTCACCTAAAAGGGCGTGTTGTACGTTGTTTTTTAAATCTGATAATGCCTTATCTTTTGTTCCATTCAACCACTCGTAGTTGGTTTTTTTCATCTCACCAAAGTTAAAGAATAGCTGAGCAATATCTAAGGCATTAGAAACAAGAAGCTTATCCATCACTTCTCCTTCTAATGTAGTTGACATCGCTAAACGATTGAAAGCATTCTTAACAAGGTCCATTTGTGCAAATGGAGAAGGTATCGCTGTGCGTGGTTTTTGACTCAAACCAGCATTAGGATCGATAATCATATTGATCTCATCTGCCCCATATTGGTTGTGTAAAGATATCCAACCTTCTCCTGTTGTCTTTTTATTATATGATAATATTTTTGCTCACTTTGCTTCCTTTTTTTAACTGATTCTTGAATATTAAACGATTGCTTCGTATTTCTCATCCACCAACTTATCTAATGCAATATTTAAGAGAGTGAATAGCTTATAGCTTGGTGTTTGCTCTTTTAAAGAACCGTTCTTTACTGATTGTAAGCTCTCTTTGTTTAATGAAGACAATACATTTTTATAGTTAATTGCCGACTTAAACAATCCTGTTTTAGGTGAAATGTCTGTAACTACATCGCTTAACTTATCTGTTGCGAGGTTAAATGGAACGAAACTTCTTTGGTTTCCCGCCAATTCTTTTTAGCCATTGACGATATGAAACGAAGAAATCTGCCATTAAAGTAGTATAGAACGTGGTTGATAAAAAGCTCTTTCCAATAGCTGGTTCATCTTGAGTATAACCACGACCGATATCCTCTTTCAATTGATGTGTTAAGTACATGTAAGCCAAATGGAATTTAATTAGCTGCTTATTCACCAATGCACGACTCGATAAGCCAAGATCTTTCAATGAAATTGTTTGCTTATCAAACGACAATCCATATTCTTTATAAATAGGATTACGGGCGTTTCCTTCCATAGTTAATAGGTCTTCGTCTGCTATTTGCAAGAAGTCTAGCACCGAAAGGGCACCAACAAACTCTACTATATGTGCGTCATTGCGTTGTCCGTTGTCTCCAGGATCGTTGTAATAAGGATTACTTGGCACCTCATCTCCTAAGTAATAACAAGCGTTTACCTTTGAAAGTGGCAAGTCAATTCCATTCTGTTTCAATCCTGTTAGATTGTCGTGATAATAGAATAATGCCGACTTTGTTTTCGAAATGAAGTCTGCTCGTGAGATAGGACTATTCTCATCTTGTTGTATATTAAAGTAAGGTAGCACCGTTAATGCACCTATTTTGGCATCTCTTAAACTGCCTCTATTACTCAAGTTGCTGTTATTTGCAGCGTTTCTTATATTCTTTACGATCACAGGATAGCCTGCTGCACCTGTTCCACCGAATATAGAACTCACCACAAAGATACGATCATTGCTTTGGAATACGTTAGCAAATTGTCTGAATTCTTCGCTATCTTTAAGCTGATTAAGTGCTACACTACCGATATTAGGACTACCAACGAAACCTATATCCATTTTTGTTTCGAGCTGATAGTCGGAGAACATCATTGAGCATAAGGCCTGATTAGCAGTGTCCAACGTGTTATAAGCAATAAAATCTTTGAACTTTGTAGATTCAACTGCTCCCAAATTGAGCAAGAAGGTGTCACTAAGTGTAGAACCATTGGGTATAATATCTGCCAAAGTTGATATCTTTGTTGAAAAGAATCCATTTCCAACTTCTACGTTTTCACCATATATCGACCTTCTGATAGACTTATAAGAACGCAATAAACTATCTGTTCTTTTAAGGTCTTCATTTGCTTTATGAGGGTCGATAATAATGGGTACAACCTCTAAAGGAATTTCTTTACCATTGTTATCAAGTGGTCTAACACCTGCAGCAAACTGCATTATAAGGGGACGTAACACTCTTGATCCAGTCCCACCAACTAGAAATAGAAACAAACGCATAATATTATTCTGGAATAGGAGTATGTCTACAATTAGACGACCACCAACGAATTGAGAATGAAACAACAATAAATAGCACCATATTTAATATGGTTTCAACAACAGAGAAGTTAAATAACTGAAGTGAGAAATCTAGCTTATCAGCTGTAAAGATGCTCTTTGCATAATAGTAGTTCACTGTTGTTGCTAAGCAAGAAGCACCCAATAACATCACTAACCAATGATACCAACGGCTGAAACGAACCGAATTGATGATGTAATAGTAAACAATTGCCATCACCCAAAGTATAATTGAGCTAAATAAAGCAATCATAAAATAGACGTTTCCGTTATACATTGCATCAGAGAAAGCACGTTCATAGTACAAAGCCTCATAGATATGAGATGAGAAAAGCACCAAAACAAGTGTTACTACAACACCAAACACTAGCAGTATTAAATTCTTCATTTAATTATATTGTTATTTTTTTTAAGTTCATATTTAACTCGAAGTAATAAGGAACTCCAGCCGAATTCTTTTTTTATAAGAGTCGTATATTCCCTGCAACAAGTATTTCAACGCAAATGTAGTTGTGCTGTTTGGTTGAGTGTCATCGTCTGTAGATGAAGCATAAACCCATTGTGGGAAGTTATTAATAAGTCGTATTTTTACTTCTTGTTCGTGTGATATTTCCTTTGCAGACAATACAAATAGATGCGTTGCAGTAGATAAGTATTTCTTTTCAGCAGGCATTCTATCACTGTCTGTTATTGGTTTTATGGCCTTAATCTGTATTGCATCGTCTGCAATAACCTCATAATTGCGAGGATTAACAAGATAGTTTTTATCAATAAACATATTGTTTAGATCTACAGCCAACACCAAATCAAGGTCCCCACTCTCTTTATCTACCTCTAAATCTTCAATGTTTGTAATGCTATTTGCTTGATTATGTTCAGGACGGAAACGACCTTTTATCAAGCTATTACTTAACAAGAATGAGTAATAAGGACGATAAATGCCTGACGTTTCAAATAGATATTGCTCTTGAAACCCTGGTAAACTAGCGAAATCTCTAAACGAACTATAATTCTTATCCTTTGATATTCTCGCAAGAAGAGCGTTATCTCCCACTATAACAATATAGTATGGACGTTCGCCTTGATATGCTATTCCTTTGTTTGGAGAGTTATATGTGTAGTAAGGACCATTGTAAGAGCCTTGCATTTTCAATATAAGCATCGATTTTGTTTTAACGATATTATTGAAAACAGCATGGGTCATACCTTTTATTTCATTAAAGATTTTCTCGGGATTCACTACAGACATCTCTTTAGTTGAGTAAATCATATCCGACACAAGAATACTTAATTCATTGCTTTTTGTGTTGTTCAACAATGTTTTAAATATCTCACTAAAGTTGGTATAGCTTGGATCTCCAATGTTTTTTTAGTGGCTTCAAAGATATTGGTATCAGTCAAAAACTTAGAAAATCCCTCTGGATATTCGTTGATAGTGCTATTTCACTACGTATATTTTATTATTGTTTACGTCGCCTGGAAGGTTGTTTAATAACTGCACAATAGCTGCTTTAAAGTTACCATTTCCATTCACATCATCGTATGGAATCATACTTCCTGAGCGTTCTAAGTAGAAGTTTACCTTCACATTTTGCTCTTTTCCAACACCCACAAAGCTTACTTCCACAGAGGGACGACGGCCATTCATTAAGTCAACAATATAGCTTTTTAAGCTTCGCCTCATCAACATCTCCATTTGAATTACAAAAAGTCTTTAAATGCTCTTTTGTCTGAATTAATAAATGAAACAATTTCTTGCCAGTCTTTAGAGTCAATCTCTTTATCTTCTGAAGCTAAGCTAACAACAAGTCGGTCGAGTTCTTTTTCTTTGCTATTTCCACATGAAAAACGCTGTAAATAGAGCGAAAGCAAAAGAATAAATACTGTATTTTTAAAAACAATGAATTTTCATCTTTTTTTCTTACTTATCTTTATTTGTATCAATGCAAAGGTACAAAAAAACAATATAAATTATCGCTAATATTAGAAACTGTTATTATTATCAATGTGATTTTTATTTCAATATCACTTATTTTGCAACTCATTTGCAACTATTTGAAATAAAGAATTTAAATAAATCTGTATCTGTTTTTATATTCAACTCTACCCGAGTTGTTATCCGAATATAATTGATATCGAAAAAGAGTTTTACATACTTCTATTTTATTCTGAAATCCAACACTTTATAGCATTACATATCAAGATAAAAAAACGAAGCAATAAAAATTCTTTTTCGACATTCAACTGACAATCATTATTTTTGTCAACAACTTATTATATACCTTATCAGAAAGTACGTCTGTGCGTTCCCACTTAGGCCATTTTCTCTTGCAAAGGTTGATATTCTCCACCCACTTCTCTATATCGTTGAAAGGTGAACTTTGCATTAATATATCCCTCTTCACCATCTTGTGCAATAGCATAACAATACATTGTTTGCAAATATCCAATAATCACATCACCCTTTTTCCACAGGCTCATGCAACCAATCTGTTTGAGGAATCACCACAGTTTGCAGTTTAGTTTGGGGATATTTCTCCATAAATTTCTTTCGAACAGTCTCTCTAAACTCCGCAGCTTCTTTGCCTTGATATAGGTTTACGGTGTATAATGGCATGTAATATAGGCCACTAACCTTTATAAGGTCATTTTCTTTATTCAAATGTCCATCTGCATCTAAGGTGTAACCCACTTGCTTTCCTGCTTTATTTGCAGACTTTCTGGCTCTATTTAATATTCTTGATATCTTACTTCCAAGCGATTCTGTCTTATTACTTGTTGAAGTTTGAGCCGAAACAGTGCACATACAAGAGCACAAAAGCAACGATGCGCTTATTATATATCTCTTCATCATAACTACATTTTTATATCACAAAAAGTAGTATAATTCAACGAAAATCTATCGATTAAGGTTAATAATAATAATTAAATTCACATTATTAATAATATGCTTCTAATAAAATAACATTATTTCAGTATTGCTTTCCCGAGTTCTACTTACTTACCTCACTAAACATAAAAAGAGCCCCTTTACAATAAAAATATCTCTACTTATATTGAGCCTCATCACTATTTTTAAATACAGTAGACATCACATTGAAATTACAATTATTTACAAAATAGAAAAAAAGCCTTATACTTTTTATCGAAAAAAATAAAAAAACTATGATATTACCTTGCAAAAAGCAATGTTTTTTTAGGCAGTAATAACAATGCTTTTTACCCAAACAATATCAATGCTTTTTAAAAAGGCAATCCTTATATTTATAGTACAATATATTGTGAGTTCAACAAGAATAATCTACCTTTGTAGAACGCATTTTCTAAATCTTTAAACCCAACAGAAAGGCAAAACTATGAGTTCATTTAAGCAACTTTCAACAGATAGACGTAGCTGTAGAGATTTTAAAACAACTGAAATAGCTCCCGAGCACATCGAAACACTTTTTCAAAGTGCTTTCTTTGCACCTTCATCAAAAGGCAGACAAGGTTGGGATATCATTGCAGTTGACAACAAAGCAGACATAGAAAAACTGGCAGAAGCAAAGGAGCACTACATAAGTTTCATTGCCAACGCCCCTCTTGTAGTGGTATTGTGCGGTGATAAAAGCGTGAATGATTGCTGGATTGAAGATGCTTCTATTGTTGGAGTGAGCATGCAATATCAGGCAGAAGAATTGTCTTTGGGGTCGTGTTGGATTCAAATTAGAGACCGATATCTTTCAGACAACACCTCATGCGAAGAGATTGTGCGAGGCATTCTCGATATTCCTGCCAATCACCAGGTGCTTGCCCTCATTGCATTTGGCTATCCCAACAAAACCAATGCACCTCACAATGCCGACAAAATTAAATGGGAAAAGGTGCATATTGGTAAGTGGTAAGAAAATAACAACGATTTAAACAATGGATATAACGATTATTGGAGCCGGCAAACTGGCAACTAATTTAGGTGTAGAACTAAAAGAAAAAGGATTTCATATCAAAGAGGTTTTTAGTAGAACTGAACGTTCTGCTAAATCGTCTTGCCGAACTTTTTAAACTGCTCTAAAAACCACTTCGTTCGAACAAATCAATAAAGATTCCGACTTATACATCATCGCATTAAAAGACGATGCATTTCTTGAAGCCCTCCCAAAGATATGCAACGAACGCAAAGACGCTATCTTTTTACACACCTCGGGCAGCCTATTAATGAGTAGTTTTGCGCCCTATGCCAATAGGTTTGGAGTGCTTTATCCCTATGCAAACATTTAGCATTGATAAACTATTATCATTCAGTGATATACCTATATTTATTGATGCAAATAACGAAGATACTCTTAATACAATTAAAAGCATAGCAACAAGTATTTCAAAGAAGGTGTATCACCTCAATGATACCGATCGAAAATACCTTCATATTGCGGCTATCTTTGCATGTAACTTTAGCAATTATTGCTATAGTGTGGCTCAAGAATTATTAGAAAATCGTTCTATTCCCATTCGAAGTAATTTTGCCTTTGATTGACGAAACGGCTAAAAAGGTACACAAAATGTCTGCCATTGAGGCGCAAACAGGTCCTGCAGCACGCAAAGATACAAAGGTGATAGAAAGCCATATTCAGCTATTAGAAAGCAACAAGGCATTACAATCTCTCTACAAAGAGATGTCTTCTCAAATAATAAACAAGTTAGAACAACATAACGACAATGATTAATTACGACTTAAGCAAAATACGTGCGATATTCTTTGATGTAGATGGCGTTCTATCTACACAAACGATAACCCTCTCAAGCAGTGGAGAGCCGCTAAGAAGTGCCAATATTAAAGATGGATATGCTATTCAATTGGCTCAGAAACAAGGGCTAATTATGGGCATAATAACAGGTGGAAAGACCAATGCAGTGAAGGTTAGATATGAAAATCTCGGTGTAAAAGAGGTTCATCTTGGCGCAAGTGTAAAAATAAAGATATACGATTCGCTTAAAGAGAAATATCAATTAAAAGACGAAGAGATTATTTATGTGGGCGACGACATACCCGATTATGAAATAATGAGGGTGTGTGGCTGTGCATGTTGTCCCAAAGATGCAGCACCAGAAATAAAAGGAAATTAGTTGCTATATCAGCGACTTTACTGGCGGAAACGGCTGCGGAAGAGATATTATTGAGCAGGTGCTAAAGGCTCAAGGCAAATGGATGGAAAGCAATATTGCCTTCGGTTGGTAGATGAGCTGTCACCTTATTATATTATAAACAGAAATGAATAAAAAAAGAATATAAACTGGTGTTGGCCAGTAATTCGCCTCGACGTAAAGAGTTATTGTCGGGCTTAAACAAATCAATAACAATCAGGGTAAAAAACGATATCGACGAGTCTTATCCCTCAACCCTATCGGCTTTAGATGTTCCAGAATATCTTTCGAAGAAGAAAGCCAGTAATTATGAGGTTGCAGACGATGAGATTTTTAATTACAGCCGATACACTTGTGATGGTAGATAACACTATTTTTAGGTAAGCCAAAGGACGAAAAAAAGAGGCTTTTTGATATGTTGCATCTTTTTAAGTAATAAGACCCATACTGTGGCTACAGGTGTGTGTTTAAAGACCTCTGACAAAAAGCATATCATTTACCGATGTCACTGAGGTATGCTTCAAAAGAGCTATCAGATGAGGAAATAAACTATTATGTATCACAATTCAAACCCTTTTTGACAAAAGCGGGATCGTATGGCATTCAAGAATGGATTGGTTACATCAGGAATTACAAGTATTAAAGGTAGCTATTTCAATGTAATGGGACTTCCTGTTCATCGTGTTTACGAGAAAATACAGGAAATTAGAGGGAAACAATTAGAAATGTAAGAGTGCCTTTTTCATCGACTTGCATTTCAAGGCAAAAAAACTCTATTTTCAAAGGGCTTTTTTTCATCTCAAATATGGCCCTTATTGAGCCTCAAAATTTAAAGTTTTAGGTACTTTTTTTCTCACATATTTTATTAAAAAAATGCACTATTCATCCTCATCTTTGAGGATAAATATTTATATTTGTGCGACAATAAAGAATGAGTCGTTTAAATGAGCAATAACAATTTATTTAAAAAGATATTTTTATCTATACTATGACGGATTTAAGAACATGAAGCTTGGCAAAAACATTATGGTTAATCATTGCAATTAAACTATTTATCATGTTTGCAATCTTAAAAAGTTTTCTTCTTTCCCAATCATATAAAAACAGCAAACACAAAAAGGAAGCGAATCAGAATATGTCTCAAAAGAGCTAATTCAACGTTCAAAGTAAAATAATTAAAAACAATAATACATTATGTTTAATCATCTTTTATTAGACATCTCGAGTAGTACTATCGACTGGTCGAGAGCACAATTTGCCCTTACAGCCATTTATCACTGGCTTTTTTTGTACCTCTAACTCTAGGCCTTGCCATTGTAATGGGAATCGCTGAGACTTGCTATTATCGCACAAAGAAACCATTTTGGAAGGATGTTGCGAAGTTTTGGCAAAAGCTTTTTGGTATTAATTTCGCTATGGGTGTTGCCACAGGTATCATCCTTGAATTCGAATTTGGTACTAACTGGAGTAACTATTCATGGTTAGTTGGTGACATCTTCGGTGCTCCTTTAGCTATTGAAGGTATTCTAGCATTCTTTATGGAGTCTACTTTCGTGGCAGTAATGTTCTTCGGTTGGAAGAAAGTTTCAGCAGGTTTCCACCTCGCTTCTACTTGGTTAACAGGCTTAGGAGCTACTCTTTCTGCTTGGTGGATATTGGTTGCGAATGCTTGGATGCAGTATCCTGTAGGCCATACATTCAACCCTGACACAATGAGAAATGAGCTTGCATCGTTCGATTCGTTTCTAGAAGTAGCGTTTAGTCCATTCGCTATTGATAAATTTCTACACACAGTAACTTCTTCTTGGATTATTGGTGCGGTGTTTACTGTAGCTGTTAGCTGTTATTATCTAATTAAGAAAAGAGAAGTAAAGCTTGCTACTGAGAGCTTAAAAATTGCTGCATTTGTAGGTCTTACCGCTTCTATTTTAGCAGGAATAACAGGACATCACTCTGCACATATGGTGGCAAAGACTCAACCAATGAAGCTTGCTGCAATGGAAGCGCTATACAATGGTGGTAAAGCTCAACCGCTAACAACATTCGGTTTGGTTGATCCTTTCTCACAACCAGAGTTTAAAGATTGTCCAAAACATCCTTGTAAGATTGATATTCCTTTTGCTCTTTCATTCCTTGCAACAAACGATTTCGAAGGATATGTACCAGGAATCAACGACATTATCAATGGATATACCAACAATGAAGGTGTAAAAGAGCCATCACTTCAAGAGAAGATTGCTCGTGGTAAACAAGCTATTACTGCTCTTCCAGCTTATCGTGAGGCTAAAAAAGCTAACGACAAAGCAGGTATTGAAGCTAATCTTAAGATATTAAACGAGAACATGAAGTACTTTGGTTACGGCTATATTAAGTCTGCAGACCAAGTAGTTCCTTATGTTCCAGTATGCTTCTGGTCGTTCAGACTTTATGGTTGGACTTGGCTGTTTGTTTATTCTTTTCTTTGCAGTACTATTATTTATGGTGTATAAGAAGGACCTAACCAAACACCGTTGGTTACTTATTGCAGGAATCATTACACTTCCTTTAGGTTATATTGCTACAGAATCAGGTTGGGTTGTTGCTGAAATGGGACGTCAACCTTGGACAATTCAAGATATACTTCCTACTTGGGTGGCTGTTTCTAACATTCAAGCTAGTTCAGTAATTGTTACTTTCTTCATCTTCTTAGTGTTGTTTACAGCGATGCTTATCACTGAAATCAATATCCTTTGCAAGCAAATTAAGAAAGGACCTGAATACACAATCGAGAGCGAAAAGATAACAAAATAATTAAAACAAGATATTATGTCATACACATTATTACAACACTACTGGTGGTTCTTGGTTTCTTTATTAGGAGCATTACTCGTCTTTTTAATGTTTGTACAAGGCGCAAATTCTCTTATTTTCTCATTAGGACACACCCCAGAGGAACGCCGTTTGGTTGTAAACTCAACAGGACGCAAATGGGAAATCACCTTTACTACCCTCGTAACATTCGGTGGTGCATTCTTTGCTTCATTCCCTTTATTCTATAGTACCAGCTTTGGTGGCGCTTATTGGTTATGGATGATTATTCTATTCTCATTCGTATTACAAGCCGTGAGCTATGAATTCCAAAACAAACTTGGTAACATTTTCGGTGCAAAAATATTTCAATGGTTCTTAGTTCTCAATGGAATTATTGGCCCAGTTCTACTTGGTGGAGCTGTTGCAACATTCTTCAATGGATCTAACTTTCGTTGTAAACAAAATGAACATCACCAACAGTTTACAACCAGTTATTAGCCAATGGGCTAATGGTTCACATGGACTTGATGCTCTATTAGACCCTTGGAACCTTGTACTTGGATTGGCAGTTATGTTCCTTTCACGTATTCTTGGTACATTCTACATCATCAATAACGTAAATGATGCAGCAATACAAGAACGCTCAAAGAGACAACTTTTGGTTAATACTGTTCCATTCTTGATGCTATTCCTTTCATTCTTGATCCGCACTCTTCTTAAAGATGGATTCGCAGAGAATGTAAATGATGGTAGCATTTATATGGAACCAATGAAGTATCTCAATAACTTCGTAACCATGTGGTATCTATTAGTAGTACTATTGGTTGGTGTTTTGATGCTTCTTTACGCTCTTGGTAAGACTCTATTCACTAAAGAACTATACCAAAGGAATATGGTTTGCAGGAATCGGAGTGGTGCTAGTTGTGTTATCACTACTCCTCTGTGCAGGTTGGAATCACACTGCTTACTATCCATCAAACATTGATATTCAAAGTAGTTTAACCATATCAAATAGCTGCAGTAGCTTGTTTACACTTCAAACAATGTCTGTAGTTTCAATCCTTGTTCCATTCGTTGTGGCTTATATCGCTTACGTTTGGTATGTAATGGACAAGAAAAAACTAGACAAAGAAGAATTGAAAGACGACGAAGTTTACTAATCGTCAGATCTCAATAGAAAAGACTTATTACCGTCATTCAAGCACATTTATACTTGTTTGGCGGTAATTTCTTTTATCTATATCGCTCCAATTAAACAATATAACAGCGTTTTTTGCGTTTAATGTTTATATGAAATTAAGAATTGCACTATATTTTATATGTTTCTTCTATGCAGTAGTAATGCACGGACAAACATTCACTCTTCAAGGAAAAGTTGTCGATGAGCAACAACAACCCATTGAACTCGTAACTGTATCTGTTGCAAAAACAAGGTAAAATGACGATGACTTCACCTCGTGGAGAGTTCTCTTTAACCTTACATACTGCCGACTCTGTGCCTGTAAAATTCTCGATGGTAGGATATAAAACCAAAACAAGAATATTACAAAAAGCCTAAAGGTAAGCTGAAACTTCAAATCGTATTATATTCAGATAACATGATTGAAGAGGTAACAGTGAAGGGTGCTCGCAAGCAAACAGGACAGATGCAGCATATCAAAACCGAAGATTTAAAGAACAATCCGTCGGCCACTGGCAATGCAGTTGAAGAGTTAATACAAAGTCAAGCGGGCGTTTCTACCCACAACGAGCTATCGTCTCAATACAATGTTCGTGGTGGTTCGTTCGATGAAAATAGTGTATATATCAACAATGTAGAGGTATTTCGTCCCTTTCTTGTACGCAGTGGACAACAAGAAGGCTTATCTATTATCAACCCAAATATGGTTGAAAAGATTGGATTCTCAACGGGAGGATTCGATGCTAAATATGGAGATAAGATGTCTTCGGCATTAGATATCACCTATAAAACACCACAAAAGTCTGAAGCATCAGCATATATCAGTATGCTCGGAGCAGGCTTATACGCTGCAATAGCCAATCAAAAGCTTTCATGGAGTAATAGTATTCGCTACAAAACCAATAAATATTTATTGGGAACTCTTGAGACTAAAGGAGAATATATGCCTCGTTTCTTAGATTATCAGACCTACTTTAACTATAAACCCAACAAGAGATGGGAACTCTCATTCATTGGAAGTATATCGGATAATCATTACACTTTCACCCCAGAAAACAGAGAAACGAAGTTCGGAACATTTAAGAATGTAAAGAACTTCAAGGTTTATTTTGATGGACAAGAAAACGATTTATTCCAAACCTTCTTCGGCTCTTTCAGTCTAAAGCGTAACCTAACGCAAAAACACTTCGCTAGCTCTTATTGCATCTGCGTTCTCTACTAAGGAGCAAGAGAAATACGACATACAGGGTCAATACTGGCTAACTCAAACCGAAACAAGCGAAAACCTTGGTGTAGGAACCTATTTTCAGCACTCAAGAAACTATCTAAAAGCCAACATAAAGAATGTAAAACTGCTTTTTAATCACAAAACTTCAAAGCACAATATAGAGAGTGCATTCACCATGAAATGGGAGAATATCAAAGAGATTTCGAATGAATATGAAATGCGAGACTCTAGCGGTTACAACATTCCTAATACGCCAGAAGCACTCAATATGATTTATTCTCTACGTGCAAAGAATGAGTTAAGCAGCCAAAGAATCGAAGGATATATTCAAGATACTTATCGCTTTACAAGCAAACACGAACACACTCTCTTTACACTTAACTATGGAATTAGAGTGAGTAACTGGAGTTTCAATAAAGAAACAATCATCAGTCCACGTGTGTCTTTAGGGCATTACACCCGCCTTTAACCATAATGTCACCATGCGCTTTGCCACTGGTTTATATTATCAAGCACCCTTCTTTAAAGAGCTAAGAGATACAACCATCTCGAATGGAGTGACTTATGCGCAATTTAACAACAAGGTAAAAAGCCAAAGATCGCTACAATTTATAGCAGGATTAGATTATAATTTCAAGATCAAAGAACACCAATATAAATTCACAGCCGAAGCTTATTACAAAGCTTTGAGCAACCTTATTCCTTATAGTGTCAACAATGTAAAGGTTATTTACTATGGAGATCAGCTCTGCAACGGCCATGCTGCAGGCTTAGACCTTAAGCTTTATGGCGAATTCGTGCCAGGAACTGACTCGTGGATAAGTCTTTCTTTGATGAATACTCAAATGAACTTAAATGGAAAGAAAATTCCATTACCCACCGATCAACGCTATGCTGTGAACCTATTCTTTACAGATTACTTCCCAGGAACAGAGCGTTGGAAGATGTCTCTTAAAGCTTGCGTTCGCCGATGGCTTACCTTTTTCAACCCCACATCAAGACTTAGAGACCAATACTTTCCGTGCTCCAGCCTACAAACGAGTTGATATTGGTATGAGCTACAACCTTCTTAATAGCAAAAAAACAATCAGAAATTCATTAAGAATATGTGGTTAGGAGTAGATTGTTTGAATCTCTTTGGAATAAGTAATGTAAACTCTTATTATTGGATTACTGATGTAACCAATAATCAATATGCCGTGCCTAACTATTTAACAGGTCGTCAAATCAATGCACGTTTATCAATAGATTTTTAATATGAAGAGTCTTTTTGCCTTTCTACTCCTGCTGTGTTGCAATGCTTTATGGGCGCAACAAAATAGAATAATCCATTCTAATATCGCCTCATTGCAGGTTGTTGCAGGCAATAAATGGCTCGAACCACCTGTTATTTCGCTTAACGATAACGTTCCAATCAACATCTCTTTCGACGAAAAAAGCCACAATTATCATCGTTATGTTTATACTGTTGAACATTGCGAAGACGATTGGTCGGTGTCGAAACAACTCTTTAAGAGCGACTATATCAGAGGCTTTTTCAGACTACTTTGAATATAGAAGACATTCAACCTTCTATCAATACCAACACAGAATACACCCATTATTCGTTCTCAATACCCAACGAATCGTGCCAATTGCTTATGAGTGGCAATTATAGGGTAACGGTTTACGATGATAACAACAATGATTCTAAAATTCTTGTTGCTCACTTTATGGTGGTAGATCCTAAAGTAAAAATAGGTATTGAGGCTACAACAAACACAGACTTAGACATCAACAATCGACATCAACAATTGAACATTGTACTTAATTATCCACCTAATGTGTCGCAAAAATCCTAAAGAGGAGTTCAAAATTGTGGTGACTCAAAAATAATCGTCTCGATAACATTAGAAAGGATTTTATGCCTCAAATCGTTACAACCGAATCGATGATATGGCAACACAACAAGCAATTGATATTTGATGCAGGTAACGAATATCACAAATTTGAAACACTTCACACTTCGCAACCCTCTATGGGTGTAGAGCGAATGGTGTGGAACAACAATAGCTACAACGCCTTTTTATGGCCCACTACCGCACGTTTTGCTTATGTTTACGATGAAGATGCGAATGGAGCATTCTATATTCGCAATAGTGATAACATCGAAAACAACACTGCTTCTGATTATATCAATGTGCATTTCACCCTTGCTATTCCCAAACAAGTGGGCGAAATATATCTTAATGGTCAGTGGACTAACAATAGTTTTACTGAAAAAAATATCGTTTAACCTATAACGAAGAAATAAAGGCATACACAGCTGTTGTGAACCTTAAACAGGGATATTACTCGTATCAATATCTTCTTAAAACGCCTAATGGCACTATCACCACCCTCCCAACAGAAGGTAACTTTCTTTCAAACAGAAAACACATATCAAGCCTATGTTTATTTTAAAGGCAAGGGAGAACGCACCTATCAGCTGGTAGGCTTTCAAACAAATCCAATTGAAATAAACACAAAAAAGGCAGGAGATTAAAGGGCGAACAATGTTTTGATATCGCTGCTTTCAGGTTTCCAAAAAAACATTCTTTCAGTTTTTTTAGAATAACGCCTCAATCAACTAAAATTCAAACATAAACAAACGCTTATACTACTCTTTTTTTATCTTTAAAAAGAATAGTAACTCACAACTTTCTTACAATAAATAAATTGAATAAAAATGAATTCTCTCTTCAAATAACCAATTTAGAGAATTCTAATTACAAGTTTCTGCTCTCACAAAAGAGCCGATACCCGGGCTCGAACCGGGGACCTATTCATTACGAATGAATTGCTCTACCAACTGAGCCATATCGGCAATACAGCTTAAAATCCTAAGTCTTTTTGTTAGTAATGCAAAGGTATATATATTTTTTTATTTTTTTCAAAAATAAACCTTTTACTAATTATTTTCACTATTTTTATTTAGCTACGTCCCTACCCTAATATCGTTATGATTGGGAGATTAAAGGATAGATACTTCTACTGAATATGTCATTTATAAAAAAAAGATGAAATAACTTTCGCAAGCTGTCATACAAAAAGCTATCAAACAAACTCAATGCTTTTATCGTTTTAAACTCAATGCAATTACACCACAAAAAGCAATACTATTGCAAGTCAAAAAAGCAATGCTATTTCAGACGAATGAATAAAGAACAAGAAATGGAAGATACTGTACAATAATAACTATTTCTCTGCTATATGTTTACTTAAAGAATAAAAAGAACTGGAATTATCATAGGAATTCCAAGCCAATAGTTGTTTGTTAGTTCTTTTTTTATTAACTTTGTAGGCAATGGAACTGAGATGTGTTATCTATATCTATTAAAGTTTTATGACACAACAAACTTTCATTTCCTTTTTAAGAAGGACTACCATTAATACAATAACTAAGTATAACAACAATCTATTATGCAGAAACAATTGTTATTTTCGTTGCTGTTATCATCTTTAACAGCCATGCCTTTACAGGCAGACAACCTTCCTGTTGGAGGCTATCTATTTGGCCAAGACGTGGCACCTACAGGACAAGAATGGCAAAATCCAGGTATGTTGGGATATAATAAACTACCTGCTCGTTCGCTTTTTTCTTCATTCTCGTCTGTTAACGAGGCAAGAAAAGTATTGCCAGAATTTGCAAAAAGACTACCTATCTCTTAACGGAGAGTGGAGCTTTCACTTTGCTAAAAATCCCGATGAACGCCCAAAAGATTTCTTTATAAAAGGCTATGACGATAGCAAATGGGACCGACTACAGGTGCCTGTAAGCTGGAATATGGCTGGAATTCAGAAAGATGGAACATTGAAATATGGTGTACCTATCTATGTTAATCAATGGGTTATCTTTAAATATAACATCGAACCAGGCGACTGGAAGAAGGGTGTTATGCGTGAACCACCAAAGAACTACACCACATACGAATATCGAAATGAGGTGGGTTCGTTTAGAAGAAGTTTCAATGTTCCTGCAAATTGGGACGGAAAAGAAGTATATATCAACTTCGATGGTGTAGACTCTTTCTTCTATCTTTGGATTAATGGACGCTATGTAGGTTTCTCTAAGAACTCACGTAACACTGCACATTTCGATATTACCCCATATATTAACAAGGGAAAGAACGAAATAGCATTGGAAGTGTATCGCTCTTCTGATGGAAGTTTCCTTGAAGCACAAGACATGTTCCGCCTTCCTGGTATCTTCCGTGATGTTAGTGTCACTGCAAAACCTAAAGTGCACATTGCTGATGTGAAGGCTATTCCTACTTATAAAGATGGAAATGGAACGGTTAGCATCAATACTACACTGCAAAATCTAACTAAGAAGAATGTAAAAGATCTAAGTGTACGCTGGAGCATCTATCGAAATAAGTTATATTCTGATGATAATGAGTTGGTTACTACCTTTGAAACAACAAAGGAAAAGACTGCATGTAGTGGTAATAAACTAGCTAATCTTCAGCAAACCATTACCTTAAATAACGCTGCCCCATGGACAGCTGAGGAGCCAAATGTATATGTTCTTGTTGGAGAATTGATGCAAGGTAAAAAGATTATTGAAACTATTAGTTTTCAAACTGGTTTCCGCAGTGTTGAAATAAAGGACACTCCTGCACACGAAGACGAATTTGGTTTGGCAGGAAGATACTATTATATCAATGGAAAGGCTTTAAAACTCAAGGGTGTTAACCGCCATGATACAAACCCATTGACGGGTAAAAGTTATTTCAAGAGAACAGATGGAGCGTGAAATTATGCTGATGAAGCGTGCCAATATCAACCATATCCGTACCGCTCACTACCCCAATGACCCTTATTTCTACCACCTTTGTAACAAATATGGTATTTATTTAGAGAGTGAAGCAAACATTGAGAGTCACGAATATTTCTATGGAAAAGCATCGCTTTCACACGTTCCAGAGTTCCAAGATGCACACGTTGATCGTGTAATGACTATGGCACATCAACTTGTTAACAATCCTTCTATCGTGATATGGAGTCTTGGTAACGAAGCAGGACCAGGTCATAACTTCGTAGTTGCATACGATTCGCTAAAGGCTTTCGATGCTTCAAGACCCGTACAATACGAACGTAACAATGATATTGTGGACATGGGATCTAATCAATACCCAAGTATTGCATGGACTCGTGATGCTGTTAAAGGTAAAATGGGTATCAAATATCCTTTCCATATATCGGAATATGCTCATTCTATGGGTAATGCAGTAGGCAATCTTGTTGATTATTGGGACGCAATGGAGTCTACAAACTTCTTTATGGGTGGTGCAATATGGGACTGGATCGACCAAAGTATGTACCATTATACTAAAGATGGCAAGCGTTATGCTGCTTATGGCGGTGACTTTGGCGATACTCCTAACGACGGACAGTTCGTTATGAATGGTATTATCTTTGGTGATGAAGCTCCAAAAACCTCAATACTTTGAAGTGAAAAAAAGGTATACCAATATATTGGAACAACATGGAAAGACGCTAAAACTGCTACATTAGATGTGTTCAACAAGAACTATTATTCTGATGATTTAAGCAGCTACCAAATGGCTTATACACTGACTGCCGATGGTATTCCTGTTAAAGAAGGAAGTTTAGAACTTGGTAGTGTACCTGCAAGAACACACAAATACATCACAATCAACGGACTCAATGAAGGACTTCAACCTAATAAAGAATATCTACTCCACATCACTTATCGTCTAAAAACACGATATGCCATGGGCAAAAGCTGGATATATTCAGGCTGAAGAACAATTACCTGTGCAGCTAGCAGAGGTTCGTCCTACATTGGATGTTAAAGGAAAAGTAAACGTAACAGCACCAAAGAATAATCAAATAGTTCTTTCTGGTGATCAATTCAGTACTACTTTCGATCTTACTAAGGGTACTATCTATAACCTTAAATATGATGGTAAGACTATCATTGAAGATGGTTGTGGACCTGAACTCAACGCTTTCCGTGCATGGACCAATAATGATAACTGGGCTTATGAGGCTTGGTATGCTAATGGTTTGAACAACTTGCAACACAAATGCACCAACTATACAACATATGTAAATAGCAATGGTTCGGTATCTGTTGTGTTTAGCATAGAGTCGCAAGCTCCACATGGCTATCGCTTAGAAGGTGGTAATGCCAATTGGAAGAAGCTTATTGAGTTTAAAGATAAGCCTTTTGGAAAGGACGACTTCCGCTTTAACACCCAAGTGGTTTACACTGTATTCCCAGATGGAAGCATTGAAAGCGAGAGTTCTATCACAAGTAACAAGCCTAGTTTAGTACTTGCAAAGCTAGGTTACACTATTCGTATTCCAAAATCACTCAGCACACTGAACTATTATGGTCGTGGTATGGTGGATAACTACCCTGATCGCAAGACAGGACAAATGATTGGACTCTATGAACAAAAAGATGTAAACAACGAATTTGTACCATTCCCTAAGCCACAAGACACAGGTAACCACCAAGATACTCGTTGGTTGTCGCTCACAGGCTTTGACAATAGCAAAAAAATTCACATGCTGGGGCAATCTTTATTGCAAAAGATAAGATGAGCTTCTCTGCTCTTCCTTGGTCGGACAATGCTATCGCAATGGCTAATCACCCACACGAATTACCACAAAGTGATTATACTTATTTGCACCTAGATATGGCAATAACAGGTTTAGGTGGTAACAGTTGCGGACAAGGTGGTCCGCTATTACACGACCGTGTAATGGCAACTCCACACACATTTGGATACATCATTCGCCCTGTAAGTTCAAAAGATAGCAAGGAACTTTTTAAACAAGTCGGATATAAGTCTTAATAGTGTAACACCACTTACCATTGCAAGAGACGAACAAGGTAATGTTACCATTAATGCAAATGGCGTGAAGGGCGATATCTTCTATATCACCAACGACAGTAAAAAGCCTGTTAAATATACTGGAGCTATCAACCTTCGCAATGGCGGAACCATCACGGCATGGACCAAAGAGAATGAATGGCTCAAAGCACGTCAATCATTCTCACGCATCGAAAGCATACCTCTATCTGTCGTATTTACATCAAGTCAAGAGAGTGGTGAGGGTAATGCAACTCACTTAACAGACGGAAATCCAAACACCTATTGGCACACTATGTACTCTGTTACAGTGGCAATTCCTCCTCACTGGGTAGATTTCGATTGCGGAAGTGTGAAGAATATCAAAGGATTTACTTATCTTCCACGCCAAAACAGTAATAATGGTAATATTAAGAAATACACCATTCAAATTAGCAATGATGGCAAAACATGGAGCAAACCTGTTGCTGAAGGTGAGTTTGAGAACAATAGAAAGGAGAAAATCTATCTTGCTTTCTACTCCTGTAAAGGCTCGTTTCATTCGCTTTACTGCCTTAAGTGAACAGAACGGACAGGACTTTGCTGCAGGTGCTGAGTTCAAAGTGCTTGAGAAATAAAAATAAGTTTGAACAAAAATAATAGGCTGTGTCAAGTAAATAACTATCTTGACGCAGCCTATTTTCATATCATTTATTCTCCAATACAACTCCTATTTCTTTAATTGTTGAAAGGGATCATCTACAATATTCTATCTAAATATACAAAGTATTCATCGCTGATGAATACGATAAAAAGCTTTTAAATCATTTATTTTTAGATACACTTTCTTACCATTTATGATGTATATTCCCGATACAGGGCGAGCCACTTTTTGCCCTGACAGATTGTATATCACATCATTTTTAGATGGATTTCGAATGGCAGTTATACCCATTGTTATAGGCACTGGCATACTTATAAAACGTAAAGTTGAAGTTAGTGATTGCGTAAAAGCAAGGTAAGCTTTATGAGGACGATTAACGATTCTATCTCCAGTTTCATTATCCCAATAGAAACCAAGACTACTTATACCCTCCGATTCAGCAATACTTAGTTTGTATAACTTTCTCATTTGGCGATGCAGCTTCTATGCTTTGGCGTACATCGCTGCCTCGTAATAGATTCTCAGGGTCGGCTACTTCGCTGGTAGATGCTTCTTTTAAGAAATACAATCCTTGGGTCCCTTCAATTATCACTGCTTGATTTGCTGGTAGAACCTGATTACCTTTGTATGTTCTGCCCTTTATTAATGTCCCATTATTCGCATGGATAGTATAGGCGGTTAGACCTTCTGGAAGTGCAAAAGTCTTTGTTCCATAATAGTAAGTTGCCGTTTTAAGCTCATCAATTACAATGGCATCAATAATCCGTTCACGGCGATAAAGAGCTACTTCTGACTCTCTTTTAGAATAACAAGAATAAAGTCCTGCATTATAAGTTAGCTGTTTGGGTATCCAACTTGAACTTGATTTGACATTAAAGACAATATTATGGTGACGTTTATCACTTGATAATGAAATGGTAAGAAAGGTTTCTTTATCCTCATTCCGTCTAGAGTGACTAGGAGAAGAAGCAACAAAAAAAGCTCATTTTTTCCTCCTTTCTTCACTGACAAATAACCCTCTTCATCTTTTAAAAGCCAAGCATAGGGCTCGCCCTCAAGCACAAGTTCTGCAATAAATTCAGGGTTTATAAGTAATTCTGTTTCGGAAATAAAGTGAGAAGGAATAGCATCTCGATTATGACTTCCCCTGGTATAAGGGAATTTTCCCATCGCTTCATGTGTCGCAGGATTAGCAATAACAAGCTGATCACCCGCCTTTAAGGTACTAAGATCAGTCACAAAACGATACAACACCAGCTCTTCTGCATGAGCAAGAGATATCGAAAAGATGAATAAAAGACTTAAAATAATTGTTCTCATAGTTGTTTGTAGATTTCTAGAATATTATTTTTTTGGTTAGTAACTTACATTAATTCCTCATATAGAATATACCTATTTGGTATCAGATTTCTAAATATCTCAATTAAGAATCTCATCTATATGTAAAGTTATTATTAATTATCTTCTTC